>JGI24005J15628_10001007_pt1 | contig 15333 bp, 19 predicted proteins | sample LinPmetageLP40_FD_15628 | JGI IMG/M metagenome (IMG submission 15628)
TGTCAATCAAGGGTCNAANCAAGATTGCAAAGGCTGGAGACATTCTCCGTATGGGCTTGGCTAATGATATACCTGACATTTGTAAGAAAATATCTGAGCCTGACTTACCTTTCATTCGCCTAATGCTTGTAAAATACACACCAGAGCTAGAAATTCAGGGAAAAGTATAATGTTAGATACAAAAACTTATAAAATAAAAGTATGGGACCACAATGATGCAGTCATTTTTGTGTATGAGCATTGTGCAAGGCCGATTAACCCTACAGATGAGACTTGCCACAAGTGGAAATACTGGAAGGAAGTACTCACGGTTATTCCTGTTGATAGGTGCTATGATTTAGACGGGGATGAGTTTGTAAAACAAGTGCAGGCCACAGTGCAGGCTCTTGTTGATATGTATGAGCATCAGCCAGACCGTGAAATCGGCGTCAGTTATGTCATTAACAATAACCAATACATAAACTGTTAGGAGTGATAGTATGAAAACATTTTATCAACGACAGGTTGCCCATGCTTCCAATCACATTAGCGCTCTTCTGGGCATAGTCCCTGAAATTCAGGAAGAGTGTTTTAGCTGGTGGAAAGCGGGTACGTGCTTGGCACAAATTCGCCACATTAATGGTAAAGATATAGAAATTGCTGTTAATGTAGATGCTCCTGAAGTCAACCACGATAAAGTATACTACAATATTTTTGGGTATACCGCATTGCATAAACACAAGCATGGGGAGTTTGGCAATGGATGAGAAGAAACCCGTCTATGACATGACTGACTTTGAGTACGCTAAGTATCTAGAAACTCTTGCACAAGATCTGGAAGAGGCTGGCAACAGTTGCACCTCAGCAGATGTATATGAAGCAATGCGCCGGATTAAGGTTCTTTGTGGTGCATATAAAGGAAGTAGGTTTAAAGAATGAAACTGTACACAAACAATCGCGGAGAATGGGTAGGAACTCAGGCTGACGCTCGAAAGCAGTTCGGTAATGAAATGCGTATAATAGAAGTGCCAGTTGATAAGACCAATCTCATGGCATTTCTTAACGACAACAAAGTGGGTTCGTTTTTAGTGCATGATGCACCAGAGCCTGAAGTGGAGCCTCAGTCAGAGGCTTCACAACCTGCCAACAAAATTAGTGCTAAACCTAATCGCTATGATCTTATGGATGCCTCTGATGCAGCATCGCTGCAAGACCTTCAGACTGTGATGTACAGATACTTGATGCGAGTGGATGACGCCTTAGACTTGAAGAGGCTTGAAAATGAGTAAAAGTTTTAATGAAAATACTGTGGGTGGTTTGATCACACGGTACAAACAGTCACGCCGATACAAGAGCCTGTCTAAGAATAGTAAGATACATTATAACAGTCACCTAGATCGTGGGCTGCTTAGACGTATTGGGTCTAGTAAGAAACGCCTTCAGGATATTCCCTATGAAATGTTCAGAAGGAAGGATGCCTTGGAATTGTATGAGGATCTGGCTGAAGAAAAAGGAACTCACCATGCCAGTGCTACGATCACACCGTTCTGTGCTGCATGGAACCATGCTATAGACATAGAGCTAGTAGAGGCCAACCCGTTCTCACGCATGAAGAAGCCTCAAGAGGATGAGCGCCACGTTCTATGGTCCCAAACCCAGATGGAAGAGATGATTAAGTTCTGTGACCTTGAGGGTAAAACCTCAATCGCTTCCATGATCAGGCTTGGCTATGAGTTATGCCAGAGGATAGGTGACATACGACAACTCAAGTGGGCGAACATCTCTGAGGGCAGGTTTAACTTTAAGCAGGAGAAGACAGGCTCAAGAATGTCTCTGAAGATTAGTGACCTAGTGCAGGCACGACTTGATCTGCACATAATAAAAAACAACTGCCCCTACATTTTTCGCAATGAGAACACGGGGAAGCCGTACACTGCAGACAGAACTAATAAACAGTTTGCCGCGCTACGGAAGAAGTTTGGACTTCCTCAGACTGTCTGTGCTTTTACTGATAAGGTGGTTGACCTCTGGATTAATGACTTGCGTACCACAGGCTTAACTGCAGCCTCACGCGCAGGTTGTACCGACAGACAGTTGATGGCCTTGTCTGGACACAAGAACCCTACAATGCTTAGGAAGTATGCCTTGCATGGGAACATAGAGGCAGACATGGCCATGAAGGTACGTGCAGATGGTTAGTGCTGCAGTAATGTGTCTCGCCTTAAACCTCTACTATGAGGGGCGTAGTGAGAAAGACCTTGCAGCTAGGATTGCTATAGCACAGGTCACGTTAAATCGTGTCTCTAGTCCTAAGTACCCCAATACTATCTGTGGAGTGGTAAAACAAAAAGACCAGTTTAGCTGGTTCTGGGATGGACTTAGCGATAACCCCCGCGAGAAGGGTGCGTGGTCACAGGCTAGGAAATTAGCCTCTCTTATTTTAAAGTATCCAGACACAATCAAAGTAGACTGTGTAGGAAAAGCCACCCACTACCATGCAACCTACGTTGATCCGTACTGGAACAAGCATTTTAAAAAGCATTGTACGGTTGGATCTCATATCTATTACGGAGATAAAAAAACATGACTGAATTAGATAAACCATATTCCGATTTAATAGGCTGCATTAACTGTGGTGCTGTTCGGACGGTTGTGACCGACTCCCGCCCTACTCAAAAGCAGGGTATTCGGTACACCCGTAGAAAACGAGAATGTGTCCGGTGTGACACCAAGTACTGGACTAAAGAGGTGCTGGATACACAGTGCCGTGCTTATAACAAATAAGGAGAAGACCAATGGCGTATCAAAAAGACTATAAATTTTCATTTGAAGACGGGGCTACAGCTACTTTGCAAGCTAAAGGCAAAGCTCAGGCACGTTTAACATTAAGTATGGTTGCATCTGATCGAATAGGTCAAACCGCTATAGGATGGGTGGAAGGTGAAGAAGATAAGACCTTTAAATCAAAAGTAACAAAAATTAATTAAAGTTAATAGGTTGACAGAATTAATTATCTATATATCCTACGGATCAACCCGTGGGGGTTGGAACAGCCTATAACCCAACTAGCGAAAGACCTCGTTTATGACCTACGCAGAACAATTAGCAATAATAAAAGACATACCCATAAGAGAAGGCGATAGCAAAGTAATACAATGCCCCTTCTGCTATGGAGTAAAGAAACTAGCTATCTCTAAACATGACGGTAAAACTCTCTGGAACTGCTATAGAGCATCATGTAATGGTAAAGGGATATACTCTGGCAAAAGAGATGTTAGGGCAGTCAAAAACTATCTTGCAAAAGCTATTCTAGAAAAGCACTCAAGGTTTAGACCCGTACCTTCGATAACTACTTCAGTCTACAATGCTCCAAGAGCCGTAGATTTTTTAAATTCTGTGAATAGTTTAGAAGCATTCGAGAAAGACTACATTAATGTTAGATACTCTCCGGCAGAAGATAGAGTAGTCTTCTACACTAAGACAGGTGCTGTTGGTAGAACTCTGTCTGGCATTGGGCCTAAATGGGTAAGCTATGGTGACCTACCTAGTGGCATCCACGTAGGCGAAGGATCTACTGCTATATTAGTAGAAGATGTGCCTAGTGCCTGCAGTATTAGTAGACTGTCGGGATATGTAGGAGTAGCACTGCTAGGGACAACGATCACTTCAGGTATTAAATTAGCACTTAGCAATTACACGAAAATTTACTTAGTTCTTGACAAAGATGCATCTTTAAAGTCTATTGCCCAGACAAGGAAGATCAATAGAAATATAAAAATAAGGCTAACTAATATAGATTTAAAAGAAATGACTGCAGACCAAATCCAGCAACTTATAAATTTAAGTGCCAACTAAGGATATTATAGATGACCCATTCACTTCTGAAAAATTTATTACAGAATGATTTTTATCTAGATAACAAAGCCAAGTTACGGGCTTCGTTGTTTGATGATACTGTGAAAGAAGTTTACGACACATTAGTAGCGTCCCATGATAAGTTTAAAAAAGATATTACTACTACTGAGTTATTTACTTACTGGGAAGCCACCCACCCGACTGCTACTTCTTCATGGGCTGCTGAGATAAAAGACATAATTGGAAGTATAAGTACAGCAGAGCCTCTGTCAGAGGATGTTTCCAAAGAGGTTATAGAGAATTTATGGCGTCAGAGCGTAGGGCTAGACATAGCTAACCTTGGAATTCTTATGTCTGAGGGTGAAGTGTCNGCAATGGACCGACTTAACGCACTCCTTGATAGGGTGTCTGATGGNTATCTGCCTGATGATTATGGGGATGCCTGCACAGATGACATATACGAATTGCTTGCAGTCACCTCTAACGACAACAGATTTAAGTTTAACATCGAAACCTTGTCCAGAAAAGTTTACGGGATAGGCCGTGGAGAGTTTGGAGTTATTGCAGCCTACAGCAACGTAGGTAAAACCGCACTAGCAGTCAGTCTGTGTGCTGCCCCTGCAGGGTTCTGCCAACAGGGTGCTAAGGTTGTGTACATCTGCAACGAGGAAGTTTCTAAAAGAACNAAGCTTAGGGCCATTGGATCTTATACTGGNATGACCCGTGAAGAGATCGAATTTGATCCAGCATCCGCAATAGCAAAATACTCTGGCATCAAGGATCGTCTGCTGTTTGTGGATGCCCAAGGATGGGACGTACAGATGNTAGAGGGATATCTCAACAAAGAGAAGCCCGATGTTTGTATGATTGATATGGCTGACAANATAGAATTACACGGTAATTTTAATTCCGGTCACGAAAGACTGCGTGAATTATACTACCGATTAAGAGAGTGTGCTAAGAAATTTGACTGTGCAGTGCTTGGAAATAGTCAGTGCAGCGCAGAGGCTGAAGGCAAGACCCGTATAACAATGTCTATGATGGAAGGTTCGAAGGTTGGTAAGGCTGCAGAAAGCGATATCATGCTGGGCATTGGCCGTATAAATTCTGAAGAACAAGACAATGATCCCGCTCGTTGGATTACCATAATGAAGAATAAGATCAGCGGATATCATGGCACAGTCCAGTGCAACTTAGAGGCTGAGGTAAACCGCTATGTCGTTTGAGGCAGACCATACGGTTCTTATCGCGGACTTAGAAACTACAGTTGAGTTCTTTACTGACGGACGCAGGCCAGACAACAGTCCCTTTAATCCTTTAAACCGTTGTGTGTCTGCCCACTGGGGCTGGATAGGATGGGATACTGTCGAAGACTACCAGCATAGTATCTATTACCATAATGAGTACCCTACCCCAGACAAGCCTGATGCATTTCAGGCTGCGCTGTACAAGGCTGAGATAGTAGTGTTCCACAATGCCAAGTTCGATGTGCAGTGGCTGCTAGAGATGGGCTTTGTAATACCGGACACATTAAAAATCTACTGCAGTATGGTTGCAGAGTTTATCTTGCAGAAAAGCCGTAGAAATCCTGTGTCTTTAAAAATGTCTGCAGAACGTAGAAAGCTTAAAAGCCAAAAGAAGAGTGATCTCATAGATGCTCTATTCAAAGACCGGATTGGTTTTGAAGCAATGCCTTTAGATACAATGCTTGAGTATGCGGAAGCAGACATTCACACCACTGGTGAGCTATATCTACAACAACAGTCAGATTTTTATACTGACGATAATAAATCTCTTGTTCCGGTCTGTGATCATATGAATGATATGCTTCTGTTTCTTGTAGAGATAGAGCGTAATGGTGCTTACATAGACCTAGATGTATTAAAGAAGGTTGAGACTGACTTCTTAAACGAAAAGAATGAGTTAACCACAAGACTTAATCAGATAGTCGAGTATGTTATGGGAGACACTCCTATTAATCTTAACTCTCAAGATGACATGACTAAAGTAGTCTACTCTCGTAGGGTTATTAATAAACATGATCATAAGCTAACATTTAATATCGGCACAAATGAGGCTGGTAAAGCACTAAGACCCCCTCACATGACCCCTAAACAATTTAATACTGCAGTAAGGGCCACCACTACCATAGTATACAAGACAGATGCAGTCAGTTGCTGCGACTGTGAGGGTGTAGGTACAATACAGAAATTTAAAACAGTTACTAAAATTAAGTTAGGTAAAAAATATAAAGTTTCTGGAGATCCCTACAAGAATAGAACTAGGTGTAAGACTTGCTCCGGCCTTGGGGCTATCTATCAGCCCAACGGTAGAGTGGCAGGCCTTAAAATGGTTCCAGAGAGTGCTTTTGATGCAGCAATGGGCGGTTTTAAGACAGACAAGGAAACTATAAAGAGACTTATTGCAAAGGCAGAGGCAAAAGATAATGACTATGCTGTTGAGTTTCTGACTAAGATAAGCAGACTAAACGCCATAACTACATACTTAGACTCTTTCGTTGCAGGCATAGAGAAAGGTACTAGATCGGACGGCTTACTACACGCAAACTTTAATCAGTGTGTGGCAGCAACTGGCCGCTTGTCTTCCTCTGGTCCAAATCTTCAGAACCAACCGAAGAGAGGCTTCCCTGTGCGGTCTGCCATTGTTAGTCGATTTAAAAACGGAAAAATTATCGAAGGGGATTACTCAGGCCTAGAATTTAGAACGGCCTGTGAACTATCCAGAGATGCCCAAGGTATCGCCGACATAATCGAAGGTAAGGATATCCATAGACAGACTGCTTCTATAATAAACCAATGCGCTCCTGATGCAGTATCAAAAGAAATGAGGCAGTCGGCGAAGGCATGGTCGTTTCTCCCCCTTTTTGGTGGTAGTTCATACGGTCATCCACCACATATTGCTGCGTATCTAGATGGGTTTTATGAGATTTATGAAGGCATCCACGCATGGCATGACCAGTTAATGACAGGCACACTTAAAAACGGCATTGTGCAGACACCTTCTGGAAGACAGTACTTCTGGCCTAATGTAGTTCGTACTCGCGGCGGTAGAGTATCCAATGCAACACAAATACTAAACTACCCTGTTCAGGGATTTGCAGCGGACACTGTTCAGTTAGCCTGCATACGGGCGCACCGTCTTTTTAAGAAGAATAAACTAGAGAGTAAACTCATCCTGACTGTACACGACAGTATTGTAGTAGACGCAACTGAGGATGAATATGAGCAGGTAATATCTATACTACAAGAGGCTATGGTGGGTGTGCCGGAAGAGATCGAACAGCGGTATAATTACAAATGTGTAGTGCCTTTAGACATAGAGATAAGTGTTGGCGATAACTGGCTTGATCAGTCGGAAATAGTGTTGACGCCGACACCTAACTAATGTACAATGTAAGTTCATTTAAATTTTGGAGATAATATGTCACAAATAGTACCCGCCGAAGGTGGTTTGAGCCTAGAAGAACTGGCTGTAGAACTAGGGGCATCTGCTGCCCTCAAGGGACCAAAGATCCCTGCCTTAAAGATAAATTCTCAGGGTGAAGACCGCGATGGCAACCAAATTCCTTTGGGCGCTTTCTTTCTGAACACTGGTGAAGATCACGTTTACGCTAAAGATGGAGTTAAAATTCGTCCTCTGTCTAATCACATACAATATATGCATTGGGGTGATGGCGTACTCATTAATAAGTCACGCTTAGTAAAAAATATGCGCGAAGAAGCTAGGGACCAACTAGGCGGCATGATGGTTGGAATGCCTACCTATGAGCAGTCTGTTAAAATGTCCAAAGAAGAACGCGAAGAGTACATAGGCCGCGACAGGTATCGCATAGTTCGAGCCTTGTGTTCATACACTGGTAAGACTGCCTCTGGCGAGGAACGGACTGTTGAAAACCAGCCCTGTATCCTGTCTTTAAAGCGTAAGAACTATGGACCTTTCTACCATGATGTTCTTAACCGTCTACCTAAAGACACTAATATGTTTGACTTTGAAAGCGTACTAACTGCTGAAAAGAATAAAACAGATAAGGGTGCTGTTTACTATGTAATGCGCTTTTCCCCACAGTTTTCTAACAAGCTGCCATTGGATCAGATGACATATGATAGTTTATCTGCTGTTTCCGCTATGGTGAAAGCAGAAAACCTACGCATTGATGAGAAACACTTCGAGGCTATGGACAGAAAAAATGATGAAGATGAACAAGATCGCATCATGGATGAAGTTAATACCTTAGATGGTGACTTTAAGTAATGGGTATCATTACCGATATGACAAATGAGGAGTACCACGCTACGGCTGGTATTTCCTCATCTGCAGTGAAGTCTGTATATAAAAAATCACTAGCACACTGGCGTGGTGAGAAGAGAAAACAGACGGCTGCTTTTACAATGGGTACTGCAGTCCACTCATTTCTATTAGAAGAAGATAAACCGGACCTTGTGGTAAAAGGACCAAAGACAAAATCTTCTAAAGCATTTAAAGACTTAGCAGACACACTTAAACCAGAACAACTCTTGTTGACTGAGGTTGAGTACTACACTGCTAAGGCTATTTCTAAAGGTGCATTAGCTAACACACATATGAAAGCTCTACTACGGCATAAAGATCGTGAAAATGAAGTTTCAGTCTTCGTAGAGTGTGAAAATACGGGGTTAATGCTAAAAACTAGGCCGGATTTAATGATACAGAGCCAACAAGGTCTGTATGACGTAAAAACCACTCAAGACGCAAGTCCATCTGGCTTTCAAAAAGAGTGCAATTTGTACGGCTACGATATCCAAGCAGCTTTCTATTTATATACGTGTAAGCTTGCAAAAATTGATGTTGAAGAGTTCACATTCTTAGCGGTTGAGAAGACCGCACCTTACATTAGCCACATTCATGTGGTTGGCCCTGAGTTACTAGATTCTGCCATGAGTAGAATGTTAGCTACTCTAGAAATCATTTCAAGGGCTAACAAGGATGAAGTTTATGACACGGGTTGGGGGGAATATAATATCCTTAGCCTTCCTAAATGGCTCTAACTCCTCAGTCAGCTAAAGCTAAGGGCAGACGCCTTCAACAGTGGGTACGAGATAAACTCTACGCTAAATTTCCTAAACTTGAGGACGGAGACATTCGTTCAACAAGTATGGGGGCCAATGGCGAAGATTTATTATTTAGTCCCGCTGCTAGGCGTCTGTTTCCTTACTCCGTGGAATGCAAAAACAACAAAAGTAATGCAATCTACAAAGTAATGCATCAGGCCACAGAAAACTGTCCTAAAGGGGCTACTCCTTTAGCGATAATAAAAGCAGACCGCCAAAAACCATTGGCAGTTGTAGATGCAGAGCATTTTTTCCAACTAGCAAAGAAAACAGGTAAATATGGAACCAAGTGATTTAGACGAAAATACCTTAGCAGTACATATTAAGGTAGATGAGGACGGAGATTTTCAGATTTTTGTAGGGTCTAACTTGACCGAAGAAAATTATGAAGAAGACGAAATACAGTATTTTAATGATCTTTTAAATGGCCTTTCTTTTACTTTAAATTTTGGTGTGGATCAGATGGCTGCTCAAGGAAGTCTCATGCGTAAAATGTATGAAGCTAAACACAAAGAACAAGAACAGAAAGAGTTATCTGAGTGGGACGAAGATCTCATAAAAGCTATGTCTGGAAGTAACATATTACATTTTAAAAAGAAGGTACACTAATGGCTAAGTGGAAAGAATTACCTGCCAACCGTGCAGAAGCATTTGATGATATGGTTTTATCTGAGACAACTATTAACATGGTAGAAAAACCACCCCACTACCAGAGCAGCATTGAGTGTATAGATGCTATGGCTGCTATGTCGAAGGGTACAACCTTAGAGGCTCACGCAGCCTACTGTTGGCAGAACGCTTTTAAATACCTGTGGCGCTGGCCGTATAAGCATTCTTCTACTGCAGGGCGTATTACTGATCTCAAAAAATGTCGCTGGTACTTAGATCGTTTAATTGAGGAACTGGATACATGAAAACACCCTCTAAAATTGGTTGTTCTAGAGATGAACAGCTACTGTCTGCTATGGCTGAAGCGGGTGCAGAATTTCTTACTCAGGAGCAGTACCCTACCCCTCTGGAGATGGTCAAAGAGTTTGCGGAATGTATGGAACAGCCTCTGTACGAGCCTTGGTGTCACAACCTAGATCTTGAGGGCATGAGGTTTAAGCTGATTGCTGAAGAGTATTCAGAGGTAGCAGAGGAAAGTGCCAAAGCAACTGACGCAGAGGCAATGCTAAAAGAACTAGCTGACCTTGTGTATGTCGTTAATGGATACTGTGCCACTTATGGATGGGATCTAGATGAAGCTATCCGGCGGGTCCATGCCAGCAATATGTCTAAAATGGGAGATGATGGTAAGCCCTTATACCGCCATGATGGAAAAGTTCTTAAAGGACCAAACTACACGACCTGTGATTTATCTGAACTTGTGGAGAGAATAGAATGAATAACTACCTACCGACTGATTACCAAACCTTTATTGCAACTTCTCGTTATGCCCGATGGCTAGAGACTGAAGGCCGTAGGGAAAACTGGGGTGAGACTGTATCTCGCTATATGAAGAACATTGTCATGCCTATTACTGGTGACGATACATATATAAAAAGTATTGAAAACGCTATCCTCAGTCTAGAGGTTATGCCTAGTATGCGCTCCCTGATGACTGCAGGCCCAGCCGCTGCCCGTGACAATACTTGTATGTACAATTGTTCCTATCTAGCAGTAGATGACGTTAAAGCCTTTGATGAAGCCATGTTTATTTTGCTGTGTGGCACAGGCGTTGGGTTCTCTGTAGAGCGACAGTTCATAGAAAAGCTACCCGAAGTAACCGCTCTAGTAGAAAGCGATACAATTGTGTCTGTACGCGACAGTAAGGAAGGCTGGGCAAAGGCATTTAGACAGGTTCTAGCCCTGCTATGGGCTGGAGAGATCCCCAAGTGGGATGTTAGCAAAGTACGGCCTGCTGGTGCGCGTCTTAAAACCTTTGGTGGTAGAGCAAGTGGCCCAGCGCCCTTAGTAGATTTGTTTAACTTTACTGTGCAGATATTTAAAAATGCAGAAGGACGTAAGCTGTCTTCTATAGAATGCCATGACTTGATGTGTAAGGTAGGAGAAGTAGTAGTTGTTGGCGGTGTGCGCCGTAGTGCAATGATTTCATTAAGCAACCTGTCGGATGACGGCATGAGATATGCTAAGTCTGGTAAGTGGTATGAGAATGAGCCACAGAGATCCTTAGCTAACAACTCCGTTGCCTACTCAAAGAAGCCGGACAGTATGTCGTTCATGCGTGAGTGGATGGCTCTGGTTGAGAGTGGCTCTGGTGAGCGGGGTATCTTTAATCGTCAGGCTGCTAAGACACAGGCTGCTAAAAACGGTAGGCGTGATCCTAACTATGAGTTCGGAACTAATCCTTGCAGCGAGATAATTTTACGCCCAATGGAATTTTGCAACCTTACCGAAGTAGTTGTAAGAGCTACAGACACTGTTGATACCCTATCTAATAAGGTCAAAATTGCTACCATACTGGGTACAATTCAGGCTACTTATATAAAGTTTCCGTATTTAAGAAAATCATGGGAAAATAATACCTCTGAAGAACGTCTACTAGGTGTGTCGTTGACCGGAGTTATGGACAACCCTCTAATGACTACTGCTAATGCAGCATTAGATCGAACCTTGGAGCATCTAAAAAATGTCGCTATTGCTACTAACGCTGAGTGGGCTGAACGCCTTGGGATTCCTGTTGCTACTGCTATTTCTTGCAATAAACCTTCTGGAACCGTATCGCAATTGGTTAATTCCAGTAGTGGAGTTCATGCTCGTCACTCACCCTATTATATTCGTACTGTACGTGGTGATAATAAAGACCCACTAACACAGTTTATGATGGATCAGGGCATACCTAATGAGCCAGAGGTCTATAAGCCAGACCAGACCACAGTGTTTAGCTTTCCAATGAAGTCACCAGAGGGTGCAATCTGTACTAAAGATACTTCTGCTATAGATCAGCTAGAGACTTGGTTAATGTACCAGAGACACTGGGCAGAGCATAAGCCTAGTGTTACCATAAACGTCAAAAAAGACGAATGGTTTTCTGTTGGTGGATTTGTATATGAGAACTTTGACGAAATGTCTGGAGTAAGTTTCTTGCCCTATGATGATCATACTTATCAACAGGCTCCCTATCAGGAGTGCAGTGCAACGGAGTATAAGGAACTACTGGAGTGTATGCCAGACAAGATCGATTGGGGTCTTCTGTCTGAGTATGAGTTAGAAGATACAACCACTGGAATGCAAACTCTAGCGTGTTCTGGAGATTCCTGTGAAATTGTAGATATCTGATGTTTGTATACATAGTAATACTGATACACTTAGGCGGCTATAAAGTTCACGCCCCCAACGTGGTATTCAGTGCAGAAAAACATTGTCTGATCTACAAAAAACTAGATAAGCAACGCCTTATGAACTTAGCTCCTGACCCTAAAGCTGAAGTAATATCTATGTGTATAAAATTACCAGAAAAAGCCTAATTTAATAGAAAAAAACCTACAGATCGCTTGACCCATAGGCTTTAATTTGTTACTTATTACCGGAGAGGTTTGGTCACCTTTCGTTAGTTGGTAGGAACCCTTCGTACCCCCTTCGGTGCGGGGGGTTTCTCTTTATTGGGGTGACATTAATGAGTCTGCTACTGAAGAAGCGGTGTCTTGTATACTAGAGACTGTACTGGCAGCACCTTCCAAGGCATTGTCTACAAATCCTATACCTTCCTCGTTCTCCGCTGTGTAACCTATCTTAACACCATTCAGTAATACTTTCTGCATTAACTCTGCTACTAGCGGATCGTTAGGGGCTTTATTAAACTTGTCTGCTAGTGCTAAGAACTCATCTGGGTTTGACAGGAGATTAATCATTATTTTACTTGCTGCATCATCAGGATTTTTAAAGCCTAAGTAAGCTTTAATTCCTGTCCGTGTCCTTGTACCCATTCTTGTTAGAGGACCGAAGATAATATTTACAAAGTTACTAGTTGAAGTCATAGCCGCTTGAGTATAGGCGGTAGATGACTGACCGGGAACCTGTTGAGCCTTTAACCCTTGTGAGGTTACCTTGGTCATATTTAAGATCTTGGTAAAAGCACTGGTCCATTCGCTGTCTGCGCCGTAAATTTCTTCCGCTAGGGATATTAACGGCTTCATGCCATCTTCTGCAGCGGCAATAGCTGCTACACTAACATCCCTAGTCCCGTCTATATTTTGATTTGCTAGTGTAAAGATTTTACTGGTGGCGTGTTTGTTAAAGGCTAATCTTATACCATCCTTAATTATCTTCTGCTCAGAAGCACTCGCAGCAGTATTTGCCAAAGCAAGTAAATCTCTAACATCATTAATACTGTTTTTGCCGTTAAACATAGAAGTAAAGGCTTCCATGTAATTACCTGTGGCTTTAAGAGTATCATTCCCTCGTAAGAAACTAATGTTTGTAGCATTTGTGTCTAAAAACTTACCAAAAACTTTCTGCTGTATTTCTTCTTTCTTAGATTTTGCAACTTGTTTTGCCTGATCCATTATCTTCAAGAGTTCTTCTTGAGATCCCTTAGCGGCGTCTAGATTTCTAACCAGTTGATCTAGCACATCAGCCTTTTCAGGAAAAGCTTCTGATAAAGATCTTGTATACTTCTGCAGCTGACTAGAAAAGGTTGAGAAATCAGCACCCTGCATACCTGATGCCCGTATAGTATCAGCAAAGTTATTCACTACATCAAAGATCATGTAGTCTAGGGCAGCTTCTGCTCTTCCCATAGACACAGAAACGCCGTCTATAACTTCTTCTTCTCTCAGAAGACGTACAAGCTCAGAAACTCTTTCTGGATTGTCCTGACCCAGAATAGTTTGGACCAGCATATCATCTAAATTTTCGTCATACCCTGCGCGTTTGAATTCTGTGCCGTCTAAACGGGCTGTACCGGACTTAGAAGGATTAGTTCTTCCAATGGTAGAGTTATATAAATCTGCATATTCTTCTAATACACCACCACCCCTAAACAAAGGAGCAAAGGTTTTCTCATAGAAAGTTCTCGCGTCATCAACCAGCGGTCTGAGCGCGTCATCCCCTGTTGCAGCAAAATCTAATCCATCTTCGTCTATATATCGTACAAAATCTCTTAAAACTCTACCTGCAGCGGTGTCTATAGGAGTACCACTGTCAAATAAGGTGCTGGCAATAGAAGATACAGCAGGTCTGATCTCTGTATACAATTTCTCATAGTCTAGGTTATTTTTAGAAAAATACTCAGACATACCATCGTCAGTAAGTTTTTTTACAAAGTCTCCAACTTCTGCTTCTAGTAAGTCTCCATTTTCAACGGCCTCCGCTGCTGTAGCGTTGGCTCTTGATCGAACACTTCTAAGATTATTCATCATTAACGCCAGAGGAGATTTTTCTGGAAGACCTAAATAGGCTGCGTCTAACTGATTAGGAGATAATTCATCTAGTACCTTAACAATACCAACGGCATCAACTTCCCCGCCTTTAATCTGACCATAGAGCCTATTCTTTTCGTTACTTAAAGCCTCAAAGCCATTCCTCAATCCTTCTTTTAACTCATTAAGAGATCTCTCTTTAGTAGTATTAATACCTAGGCCAATTGCCTCTTCTAGACGCTGTACCGCATCTATAAATTCTAAATCATTAGCGTCTGTCGGAAGTATCTTACTAGACTTTTCTAAGAAGTCTGCTTCAGCAGCGGCTAAGGTATCATTAGCACCGTCTACAATCCTCTGGCCTTCATCAACAATTGCTTCAGTTCCTGACTGCAGTACTCCGGTTTCAGTTGATGCCCCGTCTGCACTGTCTGCCACAATACCCGCTCTTTGGTTTGCTAGAGTTTGCTCTGCAAAAGCAACAGGTCTATTTATAGCAGCCGTTAATTTACCATCACCACCTGTGGCTACTTCTTTTAATTGCTGACCTTTCCTAAATGCAAGCAGTCCAGCGTCATCTAGTTCACCGCCTCTAATGAGGGCAGATATAGTATCAACAACAACGGTGTCTGTTTCAGAAACATCCTCTAGTAGATGCATCACAACTTCTTTATTGTTGCGAACTATTTCTGCTATTTCTATCTGTTTCCTTGCTATCTCTTCTGGAGAAGCAGTATCTTTTAATTGGCTTATAGAAAACATTAAGTCTTCAAATACTTTTTTATCTAATCCATCACGAAAAAGTGTACTTTTAGTAGGTCTAAGTGAATCTACTACACCTTTAAACAACAAATTGTATATAACTTTTGAAGCACCTAGGCCAACATCTACGCCAACCTTTAAGCCTGCAACTAGACCAATTCCTTCTGCCAGAGCATTAACTCTTGTCTCAATGGCATTGTCAGCCGCCTCATCTCCCATATCAAGGCCATCAAACAGTTTAAATGCTGCGTTTTCACCTACAGCAA
>JGI24005J15628_10001008_pt1 | contig 15318 bp, 21 predicted proteins | sample LinPmetageLP40_FD_15628 | JGI IMG/M metagenome (IMG submission 15628)
GACCAAGTTGATCAATGGGGACCTACGGTCAACGACAACATGGATTTGATCGATACGGCCGTTACAGCGAATCTTCCCAAAGCTGGCGGAACCATGACTGGTGATTTAATACTTGCTGACAACGTAAGACTAGAAATAGGTAGTGAATCAAATGGTGATTTAGCCTTATACCATGACGGGAGTAATTCTTACATAGACGAAAGAGGAACAGGCGAATTAAAAATTAAAGGTTCAAACATAAGATTAGAAGATAATAGTGCAACACTAGGACTTTTTCTTGATGGAACAAATGATAATATTGCCTTATATCAAAGTGGAAATGTTAAATTACAAACTGTAAGTAATGGTATAAATGTAACTGGTAACTTAGCTGTTACTGGTACTGTNGATGGCAGAGACGTTGCAACTGATGGCTCTACTTTAGACGCAACTACAACCACAGCCAATGCTGCTTTATCTAGAGCTGGTGGTACTATGGTTGGACATCTACTCCACGAAGATTCGGTTAGTAGTAAGTTTGGTACAGGTAACGATTTTTCAATTAATTTTGATGGTAACTTTGCAAATTTAACATCCGCTGGAACTGAACCAATTAGAGTATTAACAGACAATTTTATTGTTATGAATAGAGCTGGTTCTTACAATGTAATGAATATGCCAACTGCTAATGCTGGTATAGATTTTTCATACAACGGAACAAGAAAATTTGGCATAGAGAGTTATGGAATTGATGTTGTTGGAAATGTACAAGTAAGTGGGACAGTTGACGGAGTTGATATTGCATCAAGAGACGGAGTACTAACTTCTACAACTACTACTGCTAATGCAGCTTTAGCTAGAACTGGTGGCTCAATGACTGGTCAAATAAGTTTTGGTGATAATGTCAAAGCTAATTTTGGTAATAGCAATGATTTAGAAATTTATCACGATGGAAATGATAGTTATATTAAGGATAGTGCTGGAACAGGAGATTTATTAATTCAAACTAACAAACTACAAATTGTAAAAGCAAATGCTCTTGATACAATGGCAGAGTTTATAGGCGATGGCGCTGTTAAGTTAAGATACGATGACGGGGTTAGATTCGAAACAAATGCAAACGGTTGTCAAATTACGGGTACTGTTAGTGCGACAACAGCTTCATTATCAACTGTAAATGCAACCAACGCAAATATTGGTGGCATGACTATTGCCTCTAATGGCTTGTCTTGTAATGGCACATTAAATTGTAATTTAGTGACTGCGGGTACACTTTCAGGAGTTTTACAAAATGGACAACGATTTGAAAATGGAGCGTGGTACGATTCAAACGAGGGCAAAGAAAGATTTTACTTTTATAACAATGGAAGCTCTTTGTGGAATACTGCTGACGCACATTTATTTCAACACAATGGTTCAACTAAATTTACAGTAGATAGTGGCGGAAATGCAACCAGTGTCGGCAACATGACTGCTTATAGTGATATTCGGTTAAAATCAGGTATCACAACAATCGACAATGCCTTAGACAAAGTATCACAAATGCGAGGTGTCACATTTTATAAAGACGGAGAATTTTCTAGTGGTGTTATTGCCCAAGAAATGGAGAAAGTTGCACCAGAGTTAGTAATGGATGGAGAATATAAATCTGTTGCTTATGGCAATACTGTTGGCTATCTCATTGAGGCAATCAAAGAATTAAAAGCTGAAGTCGAGGAATTAAAAACTACAAAACTTTGCGAGTGTAAATGACTTTACAATCGTCCGGTGCAATTTCATTGTCAAATATCGCTTCAGAAATGGGCGGCTCAACTCCGCACTCTCTATCAGAATATTATAAGGGAGGTGGCTTAGTTGGTAATCATTCTAATAACCCCAATGTACCGACCAGTGGCACAATTAGTTTTTCAAATTTTTATGGTGCGAATAATACTGCACCTGTTGTTGCTAATACTGCAACTATGACTGCAGGTTCATACGCTGTACCAGGCGATAAATACGCACAAACATATTATGGTTATAATTCGTGGACACAATCAGGATATTATGCATTTGGTAGTGCTTCAGACACTACAATTGCAGATTCAAGTGGAACTTCTCACGATATTATAGGTGTTTACGAATCATATAGTACACTGGCAACTTATGGGTATTTTCGTACTAGAGGAAATTTTAACGGCACAACACTTCAAAATGCTTTTGGTTATACTTCAGTTAAGTGGGGTGGAACAACTATTATGTCTGGGGGAAATACAATTACTGGTGTTTATCAGTCTGCTAGTGGTGGTAGTACCTATTGGCTTTTGAATTATGATGCTAGACCGACTGGTAGTAATCAAACGGTTGACTTTACTAATTAAATCATGATTTTAAAATTTACTAAAACAACTTCAGTTTACGAAGCGGATGCGTACATTAATGTTAATGGCGAAGAAACAATTATTAAAGATTTAATGATTACTAATTTTGTTCCAACTAATTTTGTTGGCACACCAAAAAATTTTACGTTAGGTGAAGAACACCCACTATGGGAATCAAAACATAGAGATTTTGAAGCAAAAATTTTGCAAGAGTGGTTAGTAGAATTAAATTATGACCTAAATATGTATTATGTAGATAATGCAACTTATAAAATTATTAATCGTTTACATACAGCCCTTATGCCTAGTCTTTTAATAGCTGTAGAAACTCCAGAAGAACTATGATTGTAACTGTACCTTTTAATATAAAAAACATTGCTAACAAATTACAACTAGGTGTTGCTAAAGATACTAAGGTTGGTAACAAAATTGTTCGAGACAACCACGAAGAATATGTCAAAGACGGTAATGGTAATTTTATTCATACCCAAGTAGAGGGTAAACCTTATCTAAACACAACTTGTAATAATTATTTTCTTATCGAAGGTAAAGTGAAACTAAGATATGACTGGGTGGATGCAGACGAATTTAATTCTAATCACGTTGATGAATTTGCAAAGTTAGTTAACGATAATTTACAACACGCTGATGGTAGCTCCGCAGCTTATGATTTTTTAGACACTGGTCTTAATTACATTGAAGCCGAATACACTGCTACTGAAAGCAATGGTGATTGGAGAAAAAGTGGCGTTGGTATCGAGCCAAACTGTTTAAAAGGTAGTGTTGAAATAAAACAAGATGACACCATAATTATTTGTCCAATGCAATATCAAGCGGGTTGGACAATGGAGATGAAAGATATACCGGTCAACGGTACTATAAATTCACCTAAAGTAGGTTCAGAAATGTATTTATTTTTTGGTCAAGATTGTGAAGTAAATAGTATTAGTATTAACAAACATGATGTAAAAAAACAAACCTCTGATGCATTATCAATAGAAAATAAAAGTTCTAAGTTCTGTAGGTTAGTTAGAATCTACAAATGAAGTATAGGTTAATCCAATTAAAATTAATTTGGATGTACTTTAAAGTTTTTCAAACTGACGTACAATCACCGTTACCTTTAATATTTAAATTTGTCCACGCATTAGATAAGGGTAAACTAAAAGAAATTTATAAACGTTTTAAGAAAACTGAAGTATCAAAAAACGTACTGTATCAAAAACTACACATTTTGGATATGATCGAAAATGGTAATTTTGCTAAAGGTACATTTGGTGCTGAGTTTAAAGCCTGGAGTAAACGTGATGCGGTACTAGATGTTTTTAGTGTTTATTATCCAACTAAAAAAGTAACTCCGTTATCACAATTTTTACGCTCAAGTGTAATGGAACATGACCTAATACATTTTCTTAATGGCTATGATACCTCACCGTATGGTGAAATTGGTGTTCTATCATTTCATCTAGCTAGAGAATGGCGAGAAAGTTATGCTTCAATTTTGTACTCAAGTGCAATAATGGCATTTAGAAATAGTTTTATACCAGCAAAATATCCACCAGTTAGTTGGTGGAAAAATATTTTATACAACCCTTTTACAGTTTTTATTCTTACTGTGCGTGAAGGTTGGAAGCGTGGTAAAGGCGCTCCATGGCTTATGTCAGTAGATTGGGAATCTTATTTAGATGTTGATCTAAAAGAAGTGAAAAGAGAATTAAATTTAATTGAAGCCCCTAAGTTTTGGATGCGTATGTCGCCAATGTGGGCGATAGTTAAAGAACAGTATATAGATTATGCAAACCAACAAAAAGATAGTAGCACCTCTACAAATGACGGGGGCAAAGTATAAATATTCTTGTCGCATGGACAAAGCTGTGGTCACGGACAAAGACTATATAGAAGAACTAGAAATGCGTTTTGAAGAGTCGGCTGATATTTGGAAATTAACTAATGAAGTTATTTATGGTTTTGACGGATACATTGTACAGATGGGTGCGTTAAAACAACAAGTTAAAAAGTTAGAAGCTGAACTATATTTAATTAAAAAGTTTTTAGAAGAAGCCAAAAGAAAGACCAACAGAAGTTTTGAGTAAAATAATTTTACACAATGGCCGATGCGGATCTACATATTTGTATTTAGTTTTAGATAGGTATTATAGAGCTAAAGAGGGTGACAATAGTAAAGGCAGTTTTGAGTCTATTTATGAAAGACAATACGATTTAGATAATTGTAATTACGTTGGCTTAAATGAATACCTAGTACCTGAAATTATTGATACTACTTTTTATAATGATGCTCTATGGATTTGGCGTAACAAAGGTAAGGCTAAAGAGAACGTAAAAAATAACTTACATGAAGTTATGTATACAACTATGAGTCATAAGGATTGTTCTGAAAAACAATCACGCAGAAAAATTATTGATGACTTAATAAAAAATCAACGCAATGTTTTATTAAAATATCCATTGTTAACTAACCCAAAACCACAATGGGATGTTGATTATATTAGTTGCGAACGTAAAGATATTGAAAAACAGACTACAAGTTTATACTTGTCCATGACTACAGGTTATTATCATTTTAAACCTGGTGATGAAAAAATAATTAAACGCTACAAAAAATTTGCCCCACAACAAAAAGTTTTAGACAGATGGATAACGGACATGAAAATGTCTTGGAAGTTTTATCAAATGATGAAACCAAAAAAATGCCAAACTGTTTATATGGAGGACTTTGAAGACTTAAAACCTTTTGAAGTTCTTGAAATGCTTGGAATGACCGATTGGGGCAATTATCTAAATAAAGATTTTAATGTACCTATAAGGAAAGCATGGCACAGTGAAGACACAACAATTACAAAACGCAGTTGAAGCATTTGACTTTGATATATTTAGTAATGAACATATACCTGAACTTGGTAAACTAGTATCTGATAAACAAGTTGTTTTTGTAAAACAAAAATTAACTGAAGCGCGTCACTATGATATTTTAGATTCTTGGGGTAGCCCCGGAATGTCACCAGTTATTTATGGAATTGGTGTTGGTAAATTAAAAGGTTTACATTGGAATGCGGTGCGTAACACCACTGCTCGAATTGGTAAATTAATTAACGAACGTCACCGTAGTCGGATGCAATCGGTAACATTTCAAAAAGATCGAAAAGGTCGAGCGCTAGGAATTTTTACTAACGGTAAGTTAGGTTGGCACAGTGATCAACCAGCTTTTGATTCTGCTGAGCGAGTTGTAGGACTAGCAAGTGTTGAAGGTTCGGAGGGAAGCCAAACAACTTTTTTAAGCACTGCTGAATGCTATGATGCATTGTCTCCAGAAGACAAAAGTCAAGTTAATGAGTTGCAATGTGTTTATCGTTGGGACTTAAATTACAACGATGAAAATGTTTTAAATAATTTTGCAGGTGAACTAATCGAAGAACAACATGCTGTTATGCGTTATAACGGTGTGCCATTAGATGGTTTAACCGCATCACTTAGATCTGAAACTGCAAGTGGTATACCTGGAATACATTTTCCTGGTTCACTATTTGGATACTTCATGGGTATGTCAGTTAAAGAATCAAGAAAATATATAAAACATATTTGGTCTTTAATGAATCAACCAAAATATATTTATACTCACAATTGGAAAGATGGTGAGGTGTGTTACATGGATCAAGCTATTACATTACACGCACGACCAACATCAGTTGATGAAGGTGATACTCGTAGAATGTGGCGTTGTAGTGGTTACCTTGACAAGCTGTATCCTAACAAGGGACCTATGACTATGCAGATAAATGTTGAGGGTGAAAAAATTAGTTGGGATGAATTATTTAAACGAGTAGATGAAGTTCGTTTAGCTGAATACAACTCTGCTAAATGGTCAAAAATATTTAGAAAAATGCCCTAACGAATGGAAAGATAAATGCACTTACTAGCCCCCAGTCTCTCAGACAATATTGAAACCCCTTTTGTTACTTGGGAAGATTTATTTACTCAAGAAGAATACAAAAATATTGATGCAATGGTTGCAGAATTAAAAACTGTAGATGGTACGACACAATCTACAGGTAATGATGAGATTGATATTCGACACTCTGAAGTTAAATGGATTAATGGCACTCAAGAAAATTGGTGGCTGTTTAATAAAATAAGTAAGATTACTACTTTAATTAATGATTCATTTTATAAGTTTAATCTAAGCGGTATGTATGAAGCAATTCAACACACTACTTATAAACCTGATATGCATTATGGATGGCACGTTGATAGTGGTGTTAGTAATAAAAATAATATAGTACCTAGAAAATTAAGTATAACAATTCAACTTTCTGATCCTGACTCTTACGAGGGCGGTGATTTAGAAATTTGGACTGGTGGAGAACCTACCAAAACAATTCGTAAAAGAGGTGCGATAGTAGCGTTTCCAAGTTTTAGATTGCATCGAATTACACCAGTAACTAAGGGTGTAAGACACTCGTTAGTTGTATGGGTAGGTGGACCCAATTTTAAGTGAATGAAGAAACTAAGTTAGCGGTTGCCAGATATTTACCAAACAAACTTGCTCAAGATAATTTTTTTAAAGTAACTGCTGAATTACAAACTAGTGATTTAGCCACCACTTTATCAGTTTACGAAAAACTTAAAGGCATGGATGTTGATGACACAGTTTGGGCAGCTCTTGGTTTAGTTGATCGGTTCTTTCTCCTTGCGTTTACTTTAGGTAGAAAAGATTTAGTACACCCTTGGTTATATCTACGATGTCGAGAAGTTGAAAAAAACCCTGATGATCATTTAGATTTATGGGCTAGAGGACATTACAAAAGTACAATTATTACTTACGCAGGCACGATACAAGCAATCTTGTTAAACCCGGAAATTACTATTGGTATATTTTCGCATACACGACCAATTGCAAAATCTTTTTTACGACAAATAAAAAGAGAACTTGAAGGTAGTGTTAAACTAAAACAACTCTACCCTGATGTTGTTTGGACTAACGAAAAACGTGAAGCTCCAAAATGGTCAGAAGATGATGGTGTGGTTGTGAGACGTAATTCTAATCCTAAAGAAGCTACAGTTGAGGCATGGGGATTAGTAGATGGACAACCAACTGGTCGTCACTTTCAACTTAGAATTTACGATGATGTGGTAACACGAGAAAGTGTAACGACACCTGACATGGTGAAGAAGACTACTGAGGCGTGGGAACTATCCGACAATTTAGGTATAGGTGATAAATCTAGAGTTTGGACTATTGGTACACGTTATCATTTAGCTGACACTTATCACTTTATGTTAGAGCGTGGTGTGTTTAAAGAACGTATTTACGCAGCTACTAACAACGGTAAGTTAGATGGTAAACCTGTTTTTTTATCACCTGAAGAGTGGGAACGAAAAAAGAAAACACAGCCCACAACTATTTCTGCGCAGATGTTGCAAAATCCTGCCGCAGGTAACGAGTCAATGTTTGATATTGATTGGTTACGAACATACGAAATTAGACCGACTACTTTAAATGTTTATATCATGTGTGATCCAAGTAAAGGATCAGGCGTACGATCAGACAGAACAGCGTTTGCAGTTATCGGTGTAGATTCAAATTTAAATAAATATTTATTAGACGGTTATCGTCATCGGATGAATTTATCCGAGCGTTGGAATTTTTTAAAATTACTACGCAGACGATGGATTAAAATGCCAGGGGTCGTAAGTGTTCATATCGGGTATGAGCGTTACGGAATGCAAAGTGACATTGAACACTTTCAAGCAATGATGAAGATGGACAACGAACACTTTGAAATCAAAGAGTTGGCTTGGCCAAGATCAGGTGGAGGATCAAAACAAGACCGAGTTGAAAGACTAATTCCAGATATGTTGGATGGTCGTTTTTTCTTACCTGTAGTGGTATGGCATGAGGCTTACAAAAAGTCTTTATGGAAAACCAAGAACGGTGTTGTGCATTACACATCAATTGATGACAAGCATGACAAAGCCGTAAAAGAAAAACGTAAAGGTAAAACTTTTGAACTCGCTGAACCGATCAAACGGATAGACGAGGAGAAAAAAGTTTATGACCTTACCAGGGATTTTATTGAGGAGTGTGTATATTTCCCGTTTGGTGTCCACGATGATCTTATTGATTGTGTTAGCAGGATTTACGACATGGAACCTACACCTCCAAAATTTTATAAACAAGCGTATTTGGAACCAGACGCTTTTTTCGATAGTTAAGGAATGTGATTATATGTGTAACTCTGATGATCCAAGTACAGATTCAAATAATGATTTTGCTGGGAACAACACAGATGCAGGTAGTCAAAGACCAAAAAGAAATCAAACACCTTTTAGTGCAGAAACTTTTGCAAATTTTAGCCCAAGCACCGCAGCTAATTTTCAAAATCAAAGTTATACTCCAGGTAATAATGCAGAGACTAACGCAGCGGCTAATGATGCTTTTAATGCTGGTGCAGCAATAGCAAATCAAAATGCTAATGATAACTTTCAAGCTCAACAAGATTGGGCGGCAGGTGGTGGCTATGTTCACGGTGGGCCAGGTTCACCAATGGATCCTAATTGGAACGACTACACTGCAGGTCAACAGTTACAACATATGGCTCAATCTATAGGCGGTACTTTTGCTGATATTGGTGTTGGAGCATTTAATCTTTACTCCAATACTATTGGTAGTGCAGGTGCGATAATGAGCAATGCAGCTTTTGGTACTGAAGGAACAACTTTAGGAAGAGAAACTCCGCATTGGTCAGATGGTTTTTTTAGTGACCCTGATGGTTTTATGGGACCTAATGATTCTGAAGCCGCAACATATGGCGGTGAAGTAGACAGCGATATTGATAATGCAAATACTGCCCCAATAACACCTGTAAGTGTTGAAGAAATTGAACCTATGTTTTTAGGTGGTATGATTGAAAAAGGTAAAGCCTATTTAGTTGGTGAGCAAGGTCCAGAGTTATTAATGACTGGTGAAAATGGTAAAGGTGAAATTATTCCTAATCCAGCAACAGTGCAAAATAATAATGTAGTACCGATGCCAGTTAAAAAACCTACTCATGGAGATCGGTTTTTAGGTGACTTTAGTTTTATACAAGAATTAGAAGGTACTAAATCTATTGGTTATGTGCCAACCGAAAAAGGTGAAGTATTAGGTAACTCTGGTGTTACTATTGCAAGTGGGTTTGATTTAGGGCAACGTAAAAATGCAGATCTTGCAGGGTTACCCCCTGAATTAATTGCAAAGATGCAACCCTACTTAGGCGTTAAAGGTAAAGACGCATTAAACTTAGATTATAAAAATTTAAATTTAACTGATGAAGAAGTTTTAACAGTAAATAAATTTGCTAAGAACGAAGCACTATCAAAATTAAATAAATCTTTTGAAGCTACAACAGGAGAATCTTTTTATGGATTACCTGAAGCTGCTCAAACAGTTATAGCGTCAGTTGCATTTCAACATGGAGATTTAAAATCTAAAACTCCAAACTTTTGGAAACAAATTACTAATGGTGATTGGAATGGTGCTATTGCTAATTTAGAAGACTGGGATGGAACAGGTAAAGATAGTACATACCAAACTAGAAGAAAAAAAGAAGCTAACTTATTAAGAAAGATGCGCCCTGTTGAACAAAAAATAGCTGCCTTAGATGAAGTGGCTAAAAAATACGGGTTTAATTAATCATGGCTGGTTTTGGTATAGGTGGTTTTGGAATTGGTGATTTCGGTATTGGTGGTTTAACCACTGGTGTTGGTGCATTAACTACAAGTACCAATCAGGTTGCTTGGCGATCAGATATGATAGTGACCGCAGGGTTCACTGCAATCTTTGATGCAACTTACCAAGTAACAGTACATACAGATTGTCAATCAGCAGTGGGAGCAGGCGGATTAACAATCGCAAGTGACGATGTTATTCTACTAACGGGTACACCAATAGTAGCCAATGCTGTTACAGCAAGTTTAAGTATTGCAAGTAGTGCAGTTAGCTACACTTCGGCACCTCTTCTACAACCAAGTTTAACTAGTTTAACTTTTTCACCGTTACCAACAACTATTATTGGTAACGCTAATTTATATCCAAGTGCAGTTGCACTAGCTACAAATACTGAGCAAGTCTCAACTGTTATTGATCAAGTTATAACTACCCAATTGGGTGGNCAAGCCAGTCAAGCGTTTCAAGTTAGTACTATACTTGATNACAATTTAAGTGTTGGAGCAACGAGCTTAACAATAGCTGAACAAGCAGCTGATGTTATTACTGATGTAAAAGTTTATCCTAATGCATCGTCATTAGGCTCAAGTGTTGGTTATCAAGTATCTACAATTTTAGATCAAAATATTCCTGTTGGTTATACAGCAATATTTGATGCTCAATATCAAGTATCATTGGTTATCGGTAACACGATTGGTGCAGGTATTGATCGTGATCCACATGAAACATTAACTATTGAAGGCAAACAAACTAATTTAAGAATCGGTAATACGATACCTGTTAATTTAGGTAGTTATCAATTTACAACTTTAGCCCCTCTTCTATTAACTGGATCATTTGAACCAGCAGGAAGAACTATCGCACCACAGCGACAAAGCAGACAGCTTGTTGCTAGTTTCCTAAGTGCAGACGGAAATGATTTAGTGGTAACAAAAATTGCACAAGAACAATCTCGCAAAATCTCGCAACAAGTCAATGACCAAAACGGCAATGATGTGCAGAGAGTTGCATAACTATTAAGAGGAAAATTTTATGGCAGCAGGCTCATGGGTCATCTACAACGATGGCAAAGAAAGAATTATTAACGGAGATATCGACTTAAATGACGATACTCTAAAATGCAAACTATTAACATCAACTTATTCACCTGCGGCAACGCATTCGACTATTTCAGATTTAACTAATGAAGTAACTGATAGTGATTACAGTGTTCAGACTATTGCTAACCCAGCGGTCACAGAGTCTGGTGGAACAGTTAAGTTTGATTGCGATGATATTACGTTTGGATCGTCTGTTACAATTACAGCTAAATACGCTGCGTTATATTCAGACACACATGCAAGTGATGGATTGATTGCTTATGTTGATTTAAATACAGCAGGTGGATCAGTGGCTTCAACAGCAGGTACATTTACTATCGTGATAAATGCCGCAGGCGTATTTACAGTAGCGTAACATGGCATACTTTGTAAAAGATCCTGATGAAACTTTAGATTATCAGATTAACTTTGGTTCATTACTAGAGTCTTCTGAAACTGTAACTGGTAGTACGTTTACTCCAGACACAGGTCTTACTAAGGTAAGTGAAAGTTTTACCAGTGCAGGGATTTCAACTGTTTTTGTATCAGGTGGAACCAATGGCACAACTTACAAAGTAAAATGTGAAATTACAACTTCGGGTGGGCGTACTTACAATAGAACTATCTTTGTAGAAATTAAAGATAAGTAGGAACGCCTGCTAAGACCAAAGTAAAATACGAAACAAAAAATATCATTATTATATTATCAAACATAAGCATGTTTTATGCCGATGTTAAAAAAAATAAACATACATTAACAAATATTTAACTGTCATGGAGGCACACAATGGAAATTAGTTGGATACAATTAATATTAGACGCAGACCCTGATTATTACGATGAAGATTACAATCGACCTGTGGTTTATGAGTTTTCTGGTGATAGAGAATTTAGGCAAGAGGATTATCCTTAATGTCTGAACTAATTAGCCCTTTACAATATCATGACGAAGCTAAAGACAAAGACGGCAACGCTCCTATTCCATTAGCAGATATTGAACTATCAAAAAAAGTTTCTGAGAAACTGAATGATCATTATCCGGGTCATGCTTGGGGAGTAACCGCAAGTGTTAGTGACGGTATTGTTACTATTAGAAATTTTATTCTCAGTGAGAAGTATGGATTTATTATTAAGATTGATGCACTAAAAAATGACCCTGGATTACTTCTTGTAGTTCGTGCAGGCGGTGAATTTTTAGAAAGATATAATATTAAAAGAGGTGCAGGCCCTTACCACGAAGAAGACCTCAAATTATTTTAAAGGAAAACATTATGGAAGATTACGAAGATAGTTCCGAAGACCAACCAATTGTTGCTAGTAATGAAAAAGATAAAGAATTTTTAAGATTAGCACAAAATGCATTTGAAAAGTCTACTGACTTTATTGATGCTAATTTAAGACATGATTGGGAGTCTAATTTAAGAGCGTTTAATTCAGAGCATCCAAAAGGATCAAAATATTCATCGGACACTTATAAAAATAGAAGTAAAGTTTTTAGACCAAAGACTAGAGCAAGTGTGCGTAAAAACGAAGCTGCATGTGCGGCCGCTTTCTTCTCTACTAAAGATATGGTTAGTATTCGCCCAGAAGATGATCGTGATCCTACGCAAGTAGCAAGTGCTAAGATCATGAATAAGATTATTAATTATCGTTTAGAAAAAACTATTCCGTGGTTTTTAACTGTCGTAGGTGCATTTCAAGATGCACAAGTGACAGGTGTGTGTGCTACTAAAAACTATTGGGAATACGCAGAAAAGAAAATTAGATCAGGTTTTGTACCAGAGTTTGATGAAAACGGTTTACCGTTATTAGATGTTGATGGTGAGCTTAAAGGCAAAGTTGAAGATGAAATTGAAGTAATTACAGACAAACCTGTAATTGATTTAATTGCCCCTGAGAATTTAAGAGTTGATCCTGGTTCTGATTGGATGGATCCAATTAATAGTTCACCTTATGTGATCTATTGTATCCCAATGTATATTCACGACATTAAAGCTAAAATGAAAGAGCGTGACCCTAAAACAGGTATGGGTAAATGGAAAACGTATAGTGAAGAAATTATAGCGGGATCATCTGATGGTAAAATGAAAAATGATTCTACTCGTTCGGCACGAGAAGACTATAGAGAAGATAGTACTGATACTTCAAATAAATCTGTTAGTGATTATGAAATTATTTGGGTACATGAAAACTTTGTAAAAAAAGATGGTAAAGATTATCATTTTTATTCACTCTCAACCAAACAACTTTTAACTTCACCAAGACTAATTGAAGAAGTGTATCTACATGGGGTTAGACCATTTACAATGGGTTACACTGTTCTTGAAGCACATAAAATTTACCCTCAATCAAAAGTTTCGTTAACTTCTGAAATTCAGAAGGAAACCAACGATATTGCGAATCAGAGACTTGACAATATAAAACTAGCACTAAATGGAAGAATGTTTGCCCGCCAAGGGAGGAATATTGATCTTAACGCGCTGGTTCGCAGTACACCTGGTGGAGTTGTATTAATGGAAGATCCTGCTACGGATGTTGTTATTAATAGAGCGCCTGATGTTACGCAATCAAGTTACATTGAACAAGATAGATTAAACTTAGACTTTGATGAACTTGCTGGAAACTTTTCTACAAGTTCAGTGCAATCTAACAAATCATTAAATGAAACTGTTGGTGGAATGCAACTTATAAGTGGAGCTGCATCAGCAATTGGTGAATACGATTTAAGAATTTTTGCTGAAACTTGGGTTGAGCCGACAATGCGTCAACTAGTTCAGCTAGAGCAAAGCTATGAAACTGATCAAGTAATTATGCAGTTAGCTGCTCAAGATATCGATATGTATAAGACTTACGGTACTGATGAAATGACTGACGAGATCTTAAAACAAAAATTATCTCTTAATGTTAATGTTGGTATTGGCTCAACTAATCCAATGGAGCAATTACAAAAATTTACTATGGGCGCTCAAACAGTTTCACAACTAGTTGGTCCATCTGTTGCTCAAGCACTTAATGTAAAAGAAATTATTACCGAAATATTTGGCAAACTTGGTTACAAAGACGGAATGCGATTCTTTAACTTTGGTGATGATGATCCGCAAATGAAACAATTGCAAGATCAAATTGCTCAAATGGAAAAAGCATTAAATGACAAACAAGCAGAAATGCAGAACAAAGTTGAGATTGCTCAGATAGCAGCCCAATCAAATCTACAAGAGCAAGAAATGGAAAATCAAGGTGATTTACAGTTAGAGCAAATGAAACAACAAAATGAAAGTCAAAGATTAAAAGCACAGCTTACTTTGCGTGAAGCAGAGAAGATGATTGATAGCAAGATTAAATTAAGACAAGCGGATCAACAAGTGCAAATGACATTAGTTAACAATCAAAATAGGAGACAAGGATAATGGAAAAAATCAACTGGATAAAAGATAAAATTATGGCTATGCCGATGCACAAACGAGCTGCATTATCAATAGCGGTAATTGCTTTAGTCGTAATCATCTTCGGTTAATCATGAGTGATAAAGACTCTCGATTAAAAAGTGCAGGTGTGAGTGGTTACAACAAACCTAAACGCACACCTAGCCATAAAACTAAATCTCATGTGGTAGTAGCAAAATCTGGTGACCAAGTTAAGACAATTCGTGTGCGGCTTATTGGGCTAACAAAGTAAAATGGTAAGGATCATATATGAGTTTATACGAAAACATTAACAAACGTAAAAAGAATAATACATCTAGAAGTAAAAAGAACAGTACCATTTCTAAAAAAGCCTATGCCAATATGAAAGCTGGCTTTCCTAAGAAAAAAAAGAAAAACACATAACAGGAGAAACCCATGGATAAAAAACCATACGCTAAAAAACCAAAACCTAAAAAGATTCCTACTAAAAAAGGTCCAATGTATAAGCCATTAGGAAAGAAGTACTAATATGGTAATTTCAACAGTAGGTAAAGCAATTTACAAAACAATTACAAAGAAAAAAAATAAAGTACCTACAGGTATATCTAAGACAGGTAAACCTACATCAAAACCAGGTACGAGGATGCAACAAAAACCTAAACCAAAACCAACTTACGGTAAACCTAAAAAATCAGGTTACTAATTAAGATTGCCCTCATGAAAACACAAAGTGCTAAAGCTAAAGGTCGAAGACTACAACAATGGGTCCGAGA
>JGI24005J15628_10001010_pt1 | contig 15311 bp, 33 predicted proteins | sample LinPmetageLP40_FD_15628 | JGI IMG/M metagenome (IMG submission 15628)
AAGTTGCTTGTCCATCGGTAATTCCATAACCTGCTAGTGTAGTTGCCGCATTGGCTAATTCTATCCAGTTACCTGCGTGTGCAAAGTAACCTTTACCTGTTCCGTGTACATGAGCAAACATACCGTGATATGTACTTGCACTTGGAAGATCGCCTGTTGTACTATAAACGTTTGAATATAAAATTTTACCTGTAGTGGTAATATCAAATGTTTGAGCATCTAAATTGGCGCCAAGTTGTGGCGTTGTGTCTTCTACAATATTCGCAAGACCGGCACCATCTGTGATTCCGTAACCAGCAAGTGTTGTAGGTTTGCTTGTTAAACTAGCAAAACTTTGTGCCGGTACACTTGTTAAATAACTACCTAAATCACTAATATCTGCTTCTACTATAGTAATAGTATTATCTGAAGTATTAATAGTTTTGTTTGTTAGTGTCTCTGTTCCACTTGCACTTGAGGCATCTGTAATTCCATAACCTGCTACTGTAGTCGGTGTTCCTGTAAGACTACTAAATGCTTGTGCTGGAACACTTGTTAAGTAAGTTGATAAATCTGGTGGAGTAAATGTAAATGCTCCTGTACCACTGTTATAAGCCAATGTTGAACTTCCGGCTGCCGCTACTGCTACACTTAAATCAGTGAGTGCAATACCACCACCGCCTGAACCTGAGGCTGCAAAACTAAAGTTTCCGCTACCATCTGTTGTCAGTTGTTGTCCATTTGTTCCATCTGTAATACCTAAGTCAAGTATTGAAGTTGGAATAGTACCTAGTGCTACTGTACCACTTGCGTCCGGTAACGTAATTGTTCTATCAGCAGTTGGATCAGTTGCTACAATACTTGTTTCAAAGTCATCAGCAGTTGCACCTTCAAATGTTAACTTGTCTAATATTTGCATAGTTGCACTATCAATGGTTACACTTGAACCCTGTACTGCTAGTGTTCCTGTTACTAACAAGTTGCCAACTGTTGCACTTGTTGTTGCAGTAATCGAGTCACCAACAATAGTTGTACTATTGATGTTATTTGTAACTGTTGTACTTGGATCTAAACTTCCACTAAATGTTCCACTAATAGTTCCAGTGACGTCAATAGCATCAAAGTATCCATTGGCCCATCTGTTTGTAGTTGTTCCGATTGTAACTGCGCCATATGGCTCAATAGTACTTCCAACTCGTCCAACATAGGTTATAATGTCACTTACTGCGTTTCCTAGCATTACATTACCGTTTAACACAGTTAAACCGCCTACTGTAAAGTTTCCACTTATTGCACTATCGCCTGTAACATCTAATGCTACTGTAGGTGCGTTATTAAGTATTCCGACTTTGTTTGTACTTGCATCAATGAATAATACATTGTCGCTTGTGTCACCGTGTACCGTAAAATCAAAGTTTCCTTTGTTACTGTTAAAGATAACGTTTGTAGTTGTTTTAATATCACTTGCAGGAGATANTATCAACTCNCCTGTACTNGACACAGTATCACCAGTAAAATCTAAATTACTGTTTACNGAAGTCTTATCCCAAACATTNTCAAAGTTTGTATTTACTTTTACGAAAGCATCTCTTAATAGGTCACCTGTGCCGTCNTCGACNGTAGTACCTGTTTTTATTACTTGTCTTGTGGCCATTAGTTTATGCTCCTATTACCAAGTTGCTATAGCAACACGTTTCCATATATCTGCGACTCCNTCAGTCCATGTTGTAGTACAGTANTAAATGTAATCTGCATCTACTGAAATATCACCAATTAAATCTCCANTTACACCCTTAGCANTTGNNGGAGTATTTACTGTAGTAATGTTGATTCTGTCGCCAGTTGCTGTTANTTTAGTAGCAAAAACGCCTGCCCATACATTAGTTGTACTTCCTAAATTTTTAGTATTAGTTGTATCACTTAAAACGTGTCCAGTAACAACAACTTCTCCACCACCTGGTGTTAAAGTAATATCGTTTGTTGTTGTTTGAATTGTGCTTGTTGTTGGATTAACAACAATATCACCGTATGTAATAAAAGTTCCATTTTCTGTTAATGCACTTGCAATCAAGTTACCACTTGCGTCTGTTTTTAGTATTGCATTATCTGTATGGTCTGTTAATTGTAGACTCTTAGCAGATGCAATTACAACATCACCTGTACCGTTTGGTGATAATATAATGTTTCCATTAGTATCATCTGAACCAATGGTGTTATTTGTAATGCTAATATTACTTAAAGTTGTACCACCTAATTCGGTGTAGACTTCATTGAAGTTGTCGTTAATTTTATCAAATGCCGAACGTAACGGATCACCTGATCCATCATTGGCGGCACTTCCTATGTTAATAATCTGTTTTGCCATTTAAAATTCTCCTGCAAAAATTTGTTGTTATATGTTATTTATGTTCAAAGGTATCTAGCCAAATGCTAATCAAAACGATAAATATAATTAATGTATGTAGGATACACATTTATAAATCAGAAACATCGACGACACAAGAGTGTGCTATGTAGGACAACTAAAGTTTTTGCATTGCTCTGCGACCATTGTACGTCTTTGTTTTTTCGAAGTACTAAAACAATGCATCAAAGAAGACTTAGTGATGGATATACCCATTACTGTGGTTATTGCGAAGACAAGCATAAACTAGCACAACGAGACAGTGCTAAACGTAAAAGGAATCTAAATCATGATGCAAGTTCTACAGTACCTATTAGTCGTTTGTATTAGTTTTCTTCCCTTAGGTGCAAATGCTAAACTTCCTAAGGTACTTGAAAACTTAAATGCAACTGTATTAGTAGTCGCTGAAAACAAAATAAAAAATCCTTTTGACACAATTATACAAGAGGATCAAAAAGACAAAAATAGACAAACACCAATGGGTCTAGGGACTGGTGTAGTTATTTCAGGCAATGGTATTATTATAACTAATCACCATGTAATTGAAGGTGCTGGAAATATTTTTGTACACGTCTATAGTAAAACTGACACTAAAAAATATCCAGTAAAAGTACTAGGTGTTGATGCCATTACTGATATTGCAGTATTACAAATCACTACATTACCTGTGCCAAAAAGTATCTCATCAGTTACATGGGCAGAAGAGATTACTATTGGAGAAATTGGAGATGACATTTATACTATTGGACATCCGCAAGGAATGGGATGGACAGTTAGTAAAGGTGTTATAGGACATACAGAAAGAAATGTTACAAGTCCATGGCAAACATTTATTCAACACGATAGTTTAATTATGCCAGGAAACAGTGGCGGTGGTATGTTTGACGAGCAAGGAAACTTAGCAGGTATTAACACCATACTAATTCCAAGCATGGATAAAACAAACACTCAAGCATGGAGCCTAAGTGTTACTATTGAAGATGTTAAATGGAGTTTTGAAAGAATTATGAAATATGGCAAGCCAAGAAGGCCTGCACTTAATGTAACTGTTGATTATGATGATAAACTTAAACAGTTATCTATTACACCTAACGCAGGTAGTAATGCAGAAAAATCAGGCATTACAGGTAAAAACATATTGTTAAAAGTTAACAATGCTGAAGTTACATCATATCCTGATTTATTTAAAATTCTTAAAACTAAAAAAGATGGAGATAGTATTACAGTTGAAACTTTTGCAAATGAAAAGGTTTCTACTCATACTTTTAAATTAGAAAATTGGAATATTCTAGGTGAACTAGAAGTTAAAACTGATTGATTCTCCACAACCACAACTACTTTGTGCTAATGGGTTTTCTACTTGAATTGTAGAGCCCATTATGTCACTTACATAATCTATCTTACTTCCAAGTACATACATAATACTAGCATTATCAATAGCCAGGTATGCATTATCATCTAGTTGTATTAACTCACCTTCAGGGTCATATTTGTCATCTACTTTCCAGTAGTATGAAAATCCGGCACAACCTCCACCGTCAACTCCAAATAACACATAAGGCTTTTCTTCAGACTTAGATATATTAATTAGGTGTTGTTTTGCTTTATCAGTCAAAGTTACTGTCGTAGTAGTCGAACTGGTCATACTGATTATCCTCACTGTACATATCTAAACTAAATTGTGCCAGCTCACTCATTTGATCTGGTCCGAATGTTGGGTCAAATGTCATTTCTACATTGACTTCGTTTATACCATCAACTTTTAATAGTGCTTCTTTTACCCATATAGGCATTTCACCTGCTACTGGACAGAATGCACTGGTTAAAGTCATTACAACATCACTTTTGCCGTCTACTACATCACAATGGTATATAAGTCCTAAGTCATGTATGTTAATATGAATCTCTGGATCGTATACTTCTTTAAGCACTTCTTTGATACGATTAGTATCAATTGAAGTATCTTGTACTGTCCAATCAAATGATCCATCTTCAGACGGTTTTCTATTAAATTTAGTTATCGACATCTGTTACTCTTATAGTTAATTTTTTATCTGGAACGGCATCTAGCCATAATTGACATCCTAATCTCGCATTAGGAACATTGATAAATTCTAATGTATCTTGTTCATTAATATCAGGTTCAGCAAAAAACTCTTCACCTTCAACTATGTGACAGACACATGTTCCACAGACTCCACTCCCGCCACAAGTGCCCCAGTCTACTTCGTCGTATAAGGCAATCATAACATTGTCAGAGTCTGTGTATTGTACCTGTAATTCTTTATTTTTAAGAAGTGCAGTAAATTCTGGCATTTAATCCTTCGAACAGATTTGCCAAATTCCATAAGCAATAGCGGCATAGGCGGCTATCTTTGCAAATGGTCCTGCGATTAATACAATTACGCCCATGGCGATTAATGCGGCGCCACCGTGGCTTGTTTTTTCTTTGATTCTAGCAATTATATATTTTGTCATTGTTTTGACTCCTTATACTATGCAACTTTCGTTGCTACTGTATTTATGCTTAATTTATTGATTATCGACGCATTCTTGCAATTTCTTTAGCGTCGTTACTATCCTTACGAACCGGTACCATGTTACTTTTATGCAACATTCCTATTCCTGCAAGTTCATCGCCAGTATACTGGTTCTCATGTCGTTTTGCCGCAAAGCCTGTAATGTTATTACTGCAACTTACAGTACCTTGATGTATTGTGTAATCAGGAACACTGTATATACCTTTACGTTCACCACGAATATTAGTTGGAAGTTTATCTTTTAACTGATCAGGAGCAATACCTCTAGAACGAAGCCATTTGTCATGTTTTGCATCTGCTTGTATTTGCTTTTGACTTTTCTTCTTATTAGACTTTTTGCTACGATAATTTGTAGTGGTCATATACGGACCTACTAAATGCATTGTCATTTTTGCCTCATCTGTAATTAAGTTTTAACTATACTACGTTTATGATTGATTGTCAACCTTTGTTTGAGCAACCTGTCTGGCTAAATCCTTTTCCATCTTTTTAGCCAACTTATAAGCCTTGCGAGCATGAGCTCTGCGTTCTGCTCTTGTATCAGTTGCATTTTCTTTTGGCGTCATAAAGTCTCTCATACTGCTAAAGTTTTTCATTTTATTCCTCTAATAAATTACAAATTTTGTTTGCTAAATCTTTGAACCAATCTTCGTCATGTCCTTTTGTAGTTTCAGCGGCAGTTCCAATTCTAATACCACTTGTTTCTACAAAGTTCCTTGGGTCATTTGGTACTCCATTTTTGTTTACAGTAATACCATTCTCTTCTAGTAGATCTGCGGCTTGTCTGCCACTGTGTTTGCTTTTGCTTAGATCCATTAGTATGATGTGACTGTCTGTTCCACCTGTTTGTACAGGAAAACCATTTTGTTCAAATACTCTACACATTGCTNTTGCATTGGCAACAACTTGNCGAGCATAAACACCAAATTGCGGATCTAATGCTTCTTGATAACATTGTGCTTTGGCGGCAATGATATTCATTAGTGGGCCACCTTGTGTTCCAGGAAATATACTACTGTTAATTTTCCTAGTATAGTCTGGATTATTCCAAAGTATCATACCACCTCTTGGGCCTCTTAATGTTTTATGTGTAGTTGATGTAACAACATCAGCATAAGGTAAAGGCGAATCGTATGCATTACCTGCCACTATGCCACTGTAATGTGCCATGTCAACTACAAGGTATGCACCTACACTATCTGCAATATCTCTAAATGCTTTCCAATCTATTTGTCTTGGATAGGCACTAGCACCTGCTACTAATACTTTAGGCATGTTTAATTTTGCAAGACCTTCAATCACATTATAATCTAAAAGTCCGTCCTCGCCTACTCCATATGTAACTGCTCGATAAAATTTACCACTAAGTGTAGGAGGTGCACCATGTGACAGATGTCCGCCACTTGCTAGATCCATACCCATTAATGTACTACCAGGTTTCATTAATGCTTGATATACTGCTGTGTTTGCTCCGACTCCGCTATGTGGTTGTACATTGGCAAACTTGCAATCATACAACTTGCATAAATTATCAATAGCAAGTTGTTCAATTTCATCCATATGTTCACAACCATTATAATATCTTTTGCCTGGGTATCCTTCTGCATACTTGTTTGTAAAAATACTACCGCACAAGTTCATTACTGCCTGACTTGCATAATTTTCACTTGCTATAAGTTCTATTGTAGAATTTTGTCTTTTTTGCTCTGATGCAAGTATTTTTCTAATATTAGGGTACATTTATTTTTTATCCATTATTTTTTGCATTTGTAACTCTTTACCTACTACTTCTCTTAGGCCTAATTCGTTTCCACCCGGATCCATACCTTCATACTTAGTTAAACAATCACGAGCAGTAATATCTTTCCAAAGTTCTTTCTTACCATCTGGCCAGGACACTTCGTAAGTACGAAGTGTTTTGTCCCAACTTTTTGGAGAACCGTCTTTCATATAAGTGACAGTCATTTAGTTAACCTCATTTGCTAAACATCTTGAATAGTTAAGTATCTGTTGATACTTGTAACCTTTTTCGTTACTTGTATCTAAGTGCATCTTAACAAGAGGGTTAGTATCAGTTTCATCCATTAACCTATAAACAGTCATCCATGAATTACCATCGTCTTTCATATTCCACAAGTGTGTTTCATCCTGACCTTTAGTAACTTTTGGATCAGAACTAAGTTCACCTAAATGTTCAACCATCTTTCTAACAGTACCACCTTTTTTATTAGGCTTGTCAAATGTTGGCATACCTGCTAGTTCACCTACATAACTTGCAATAACCAAGTCACCAATAGTTTTGTTTTCAAGATATAAGTCCCAACTCTTTTGTATTGCACCTGCATACTTTCCGTAAATGTGTTGGTGATACTTTCCATCTGCTGGAATCTTCTTATACTCTTGCACAAGATCTCTGTAACCATCTTTGAATACGCCTAAGTCTTTATTCACATAACCCCACAACATATAAGCCGCGGCTGCTTTTGAAACAGTATCAGGCCATCTATGATGTTGTTTTCTACCACCATTTGCATGGTGACTATAATGGCTATGATCATACAAGATGTCTCCCCACTTGACAATCTTTTCTCTTTGTCCTGCTTTCCACAGTCCTTTATGATCTGCAAAGTCCATAAACACACTAAGATTAATTAGTATCATGTACTGTGAATAAGCAACACTTGATCCGCCTTTAACCCATTTGTTTATTGTAAAATACTTGTCTTCAGCGGCTTGTACTAAGTAAGGAATAAACTCATCAACAACTTCTTCTTTTTTCCATGCTTGTGAAGGCTCACTTTCACCTTCTAAATATGTAGCCATAGCATGACCAAAACTCTTAGCAAAGAACCAACTCCTTAACTTACCAGATGTGTGTCCACCTTTACTTCTATTATACTTGTCATATTTTGTAGTATAAATTTGTCCACCAGTACAAAATTTATTATACTTGTATTCAAACAGAGGTCTTTTAGCAGTCATATTTCCTGCCTTAGCCGCTGTAAACATATTTTCTACCGCAGTATAATCTGTTTTATCTGTATTCCAGAATGCACTTGCATGAGGTGAAAACATAGTAGTAACAAGTACCGCTACTGTTGTGAATTTAATCATTCATCATCTCCGTTGTTTGTTTAACTTACTATTTTATAATAGCATCATTACACAATCTGTCAACCTTTATTTCTCCATATAAATTCTATTTCCTCTAAGTGCAAAGAACAATCCACCGCAGTATAACATAACATGAAAATTATCATATAGCAATACATCAATAATACTATCTGGTTCACCAATTAGTATAACGCCTGTCATAATTCCGCAAATAGTGATTCCTGCAAATCTTGTAATTATGTCTCCAAATGTTGGCCATAACTTAGGAAATATAATTAAGGCACCGACTATCAGTCCTATACCTGCAAATAATTCTCCCCAAGCAACAAAGAACCAAACTGTCATTGGCAAACCCCAATCTATTGCATCTTCCATTTGAACTGGTAATTTTGCTAGTCCTTGTAATATAAACACTATTGCAAGTGGTATTCGTATTAAAAAGTTTGCACCTTTAAACTCTGGAATTGAATCGTATATCTTTTGTAAATTCATAATACTCTCTCTAATGGAGTTGCCGGATGGAATCTAACCAACCTAAGTAGATTTGCAGTCTACCGCATAAACACTCTGCCACGGCAACAATATATTTTATAAGATGATCAAGGCCCCCACACATCGCCTATGATATTGTACTTCTCTTAAAAAGTACCCCCGCGGTAAACTAAGTTTACTTTATTTTATGACAAACGTATGATTTACCGTTTGGTGAATCGATTGTAATTGCTGGTAGTCCAGGTGTTGCTTCACGACATGGAATACTGTGCCATGACATGCCTTCTTTGAGTTGCTTACTTGATGTGTCAATAAATTCTTTATTGTCGAATCCAAAAAGTGCAACTAACACAAATGCTATCGCCATTTTATTTCCCCTTTTTGTTATTATTACTTATTAAGAAATGTTGTTTTTTGTTGGTGCTCGCGGAGGGACTCGAACCCACACACTCATATGAATAACGGATTTTAAGTCCGTTGCGTCTACCTATTCCGCCACGCGAGCAGTATTAGTTTACAAGTGTGTCTTACCTTCCAAATTTTCCAAACGACCTTTCATCCAATTAATTGCAGTATGAATATGGCCTGTTGCAGTAGGACGAATGAAAGATTCAGCAATGCGAATTTCATCTTTTAAGAATTCAATCTTTAATGTATTCTCAAACATATCTTCTTTTTGTTCGTCCATAATTTTGGTGATCCCTGCAAGATTCGAACTTGCGACCTACAGTTTAGAAGACTGTTGCTCTATCCATCTGAGCTAAGGGATCACAAGTTCGTTAAATGTTAGTTGTTTGCTAAAGCCTTTGCTATAGTGTCGGCTTTATTCTTTGCCGCGGCTTGTTCTGCTTTATACTTAAGAATATCATTGTATCCACCAATTGGAAATTCCAATAGTACATATGCACGAACCTTACCGTCATCAACCATAAGCTCTTGCTTTGAAACTTTATAACCAGATACTTCAACTGCATCAATTATATTCTTAGTAACCTGTGTACCAACTTCAGTATTGTCAGCAATAACAGTTTTACTACTTTGGCTCATCTTACCTTTGATCCTATCAGCCAAAGTAACCTTTGCCCTAAACACTGCTTTCTCAATAGCATATTGTGGATCTATTGCAGTACTAGTACCAGCGGCATATACTGCATAATTACTTGTAGGTAATTTAGCATACCAATCAGGCATTTCATCTAGTGTATCTTCAAGTGCATCAGCAAGTTTTTCTTTCTTCTCTTGCTCTAGTTTCATGTATGCTTCAGGCGAACCTGGAGTTACACTTGCACATGCACCTAACATTGATGTTGCCAACAACATAGAAATTATTGTAGTTTTATTCATTTAAGTCTCCTTTGGTTAACTTACTTACTTTTATTATTATTACATTAAACACTGCAAATGTCAACCTTTTAATTACCAGTTTTCAATTCCAACCCATTGTCCGGGTCCAATCTCACATGCTGGTTTATTAACACTAAACAGTTGACCGCTCTGTTGAACAGTCTGTTCAAAGTATTTGCAAGTAAAACCTTTATAAGTAAAACTTGCTTGCCTACGAGTATTAGGCGTGTATGTGTTGTTATCGTCACATACCATATGCTGCCTCGTAGTCAATTTTTCACCTGCTACACGACGCTTTACGTCGCTACTAGCAGTCTGTAATGCCTGGTTACATACATAAGTACTGTCTGCCTTTTCCGCTACTGTTGAACTTGCTGGGTAATACTTTCCACCAATAAGAGCATTAAAAAACACACTACATTGTAATCTACCATCTGGAAGAACTTGTACACTACGATTCAAACTATCATAACGTTCAATCTTTGCAGTACTCTCAGTTTCGTTAATTGTTACAACACGACAACGATCCTGTCCTGCATAAGCAGTACTAGTAACCAGTTGGAATGCTAGGCCAACAATACTCACGTATTTGATTTTGTTTGAGTTTAATAACTGCATCTCGGGTTCCACTTCCTGTTGTATAAGCCCATTTACTTTTGCCTGTGAACTGAGCATAAAGGCTACCTATAAACGTCTTGCTATAGGCACTACTTTTAAGCCTATCTATCTTAGTACTTTTTTCACTTTCTAAGAAATCGTATTGTTGCTGGGCAACACTACAATCAATAGGCAAGCGATTAATAATATCAAAAGCATCTGCACTAGCATGGCTTGATATTGCCGTTGTTAACAACAATGTTGCTAGTAACTTTTTCATTATATGTTCTCCATTTTTAGTACACAAAATCCAAAATAATCTGCATTATCTAATATCATTTTAATTCTACTAGGACCCATTTTTGGAATTTTCTTCATTGCACTTTCTGTCATATATTGGTCAGGACAGTTAAATTCCATATGTGTAGTTACATCTATTAACATTCCAAATCTTTTAGCAAACCATTCATCACCACAGTATGCTAGTTTAAGATCATACTTTTTAGCAAAATCGCCAAAGGTAACTGGCAAATATGTTTGTTCTAACTTGGTCATTAAATGCTTATCTACCATTATGCGGCAACCTTACCAGTAATTAATGACTTATCAACTTTAGTTCTTGTTGCACCAAACGGAGTATTTCCAACATTCTGTACTTCAACTGAAACTCTGTTTACTTTAACAACTTTACCAACCTTCTCAAGTCCACCATATTTCCAAACAACTTGATCGCCAACTACAACATTTGAACCTTTTCTCTTTCTTAAAAAGTTTACATGTCTGTTATATTCTGACGCTAATACATGCATTTCTTCAGTATCTTCAATTGCTCTCATTGCCTCTAAAGCATTTTCTAACATCTTACTATACATTTAATATCTCCTGTTTTTTTAACTTACTACTTATAATAGCACACTACACGGATCTGTCAACCTTTTTTTACAAAGTATTGTACTGATCCCATGTAACTTCTTTCCAACCAAAACTATCACACATCCATGTACCTGTGTCATCTTCAATAATATCACCAACACTAACACTAGTCATTTTAGGAGCAATCTTTTCAACTCTATCAGCAGGACCAATATTACCTGCCTCAAATGCATGATCTAAATCATCTGCAATAATGTTTGCAACATGACTATAACATTTGTGTTTAATACCAATACTAGGATTGCCATCCATACTCAATAATTTTGCCTTTGCTTTAACATGACAATCCCAACCTTCTTTATTAATAAGATTGGACAAATCTTTGTCAATTACAATTTGAAACAATTTCATTTTCTGTACCATGTGCAACTCCTTTGTTTTCTAACTATAACTTATAATAGCACGAATACAGGATGTGTCAACCTTTTATTGAAAGATTTCTTCAGGAATCTCATGTATTTTTCCAGTGGATTTCTCAAGCAAAGAAAACTCAATATCAAACCAATCATATGGAGTTTTAAGGTCACTTGAGTATTCTACCTGAACTTTCCATCCAGTTCCAACATCACGTTGAAAAGTATTTGCAAATATCTTAGCCGCAAAGGACGAAGTTGCATCTATAACCATTACCATTCTCCAAAATCAGTATTTTCGTTATGATCTATTAAATCTAATAAACTTGATATATGATCAATCTCTTGATCTATTTTGTTATATTCGTCAACAATGCTTGCCATAAATTTTCTAGTAGCAGGACCAAGGTTGTCATCCATCTTAACCAATGCTTGTAAGAAACCAATTGCCTTAAAGGCAATGGCTTTTCTGCGAATTATTAATTCGTCATATTCTTTTCTATATTGGTTACGATTAGATTCAGGCATCGTAGATTCGAGTATTGTTAAAAGCATACTCTAATTGCACTTGACTTCTTGACAAGCGATTAAGAACATTCTTCCAATATGTCTCAGCCCATGGACTAAGATCTCCAATCTCGAGCAAAGCCATAATTGCTTTTGCTCTTTTTATTTGTTGAGCTTCGTTATAAACTAACATGCGAGTCCTTATTTAAAAACAGTATCAGCAAAGAATAAATCCATTTGCTTTTCATAAGAGTTAACTTCTGCTTCTTTAGTAGCAATCATATTTTCAATGATTTGTAAACCAGCACGTTTTTCGTCACTAGCACCTTCTAGTAAAGTTTGTGCTTGTTTCAAATCTTCAATGTCTTCCAAAGTACCATTCATGGCTTACTCCTTAAATAAAGTTGGTTGAACACCCGTAACAGATGTCATTTTTTTGATAATGCCGTTAACTTCTGTTTCAGATAAAAAGCCTTTAACAGTATCACCAGGTTCTGTAATGCCAGGCATTTCTACCAAAACATCTTCTTTAAAAATACCAATTTCAAACAAATCTTGTGCATTACCATATGAACCACTGTGTTGTACAACACTAAGAACATAATTGTCAAAATTAAACAATGCCTGTTTTCCGTTTGGCGGAAAATCTATAGGCGACATAACTTCTTTACTAAACATCTTCAAACTCCTTAATTAACCAATTACTTGGCACGTTAGCATTACAAAGGCTATCCATAGCCTCATCAGAACAAGGAATAGAAAGCCAATTACGACTTTCAAGTTCTTGTATTACTTCTTGACTGATAACCTTTTCCATTTAAGAACCTGTAATAAGAGTAAGTTCAAAACCATCTTCAGCCAATTCAAAACCTTCAATATAACTATGATGTGTACCACTTCTTTTAATACAACTGTTAGCGGCAAACCAAAGATCTTTAATACTACTACTTGCAGTAATACTTGTAACTTCTGCCCACTTTACATCGTCCATTGTAGCACCCATTGATTCAATAAACTTATACTTTACTTTGTATTGCTTATCTTCAAAAATCATAGTATCAGCACTTGCAATAGTGGCATCTGGTAGATCCCATACACTATCCATGCCAAGGTCATTTTTCATTACACTAAAGTAATCCATAGTTTCAAAAGTAATTTCATCATCTAGTGTTTCTTGGCTTACATCTTCAAATTTCATATCTAACATATCTATTCCTTTTTGTTAACTTACTATTACACAATAGCACATATACAAGGTTTGTCAACCTTTATTTTAAGGATTTTGAGATTTTTTCTTTAGACCATTCAGCAGCATCTGTAACATCTTTACCCATACCACCGATTGTACCACAAGCACCGAGTGATAGTGCTAACATTAAAATTACAATACTTTTCATTTACGTCTCCGTTTTTTGTTAACTTACTATTTTATAATAGCACTATTGTACTATATGTCAACCTTTAATTACACCCACTTACACATATCATAAACAAGTCTGAATTTCCACTTGCTTCTGCTATAATATGTAAAACTAACATTACACCATAAAACTCTAACATTCTATACCCTCTTCTTCTTTTGGAAAATACACTATAACAACACTACCACAGTTAGGACAACTAAGGTTAGTCTCTATTAAATACTCTACCATATCATCACTACAGTCGTGATCTCCACCCCAAATTAATTCTGTGTTGCAATGATAACAATTCATTTAATATCCTATTATTCTAAAAAACTCGTTAAGTCCAATGGTATCATATATTATAAAAATAATCCATAATATAAAAAATATCTTTAGACCTTTATCAATTAACTCAAACAACTTTTGAGTACTTCCCGTGTGGGTAAGGTTTACCGTCTTTGATGTTTACAAATACTATATCGTCAACTTGTGTAATAATTTTTTTAGTTTTCATGTTACGGATAGTTGCTCTTACAGTAATACTTGTTTTACCCATAAAGGAAGTTTCCATGCCTATTTCAATAATATCACCATGCTTTGCACCTTGTACAAAATCAATGCGTCCAATAGTTTTTGTAACAACATTCATACTATCAAGTTGACACGAAACATAAATGTAGGCTTCTTCATCAATCCAATCAAGTACTCTGCCACCAAATAATGTGCCAATGGCATTTAAGTCTTTTGGTGCTACCATTTTCCTTGTTCTATATACCATCGCCAAGCAATCCGGCTTCAACGCCTTTAATATGTTTGCACTTTCTAAAAGCAGGACACGAACATTCCCAGCCTCTATCCCACATAACTACTTCGTATGCATCACCTTTACTGCCAACAATAGGCCAACGTGTACCAACTAAATGATGATCGCGAGTGTTTATTTCTTCTGATTCAAATGCCATTAGTCGTTCCTTTCACCTGTTCCATAATCTACAACAACTGGAAATCTAGGAATACCATCTGGAGTAAGTTCAAAAAATCTACATGTTGCCCAGTTAGGCTTTTGTGTAGTTTCTAGTAACTCTTTTAGTTGTGCTTGTGTTCCTCTAACACCACTACCAAATTCAGTACCATCAGGCAATGCAAGTATAAACCTTTTTGCATATCCTGTCCATGCACCTTGTCCTTCAATAACTTGTACTACTTTAAATTCTTCAGTAATAAACTCTTTTCTCTTTAACAAGTTCTTACTTCTTTTACACTCATATGGTGTATTGTTTCTTACCATTTGACCTTCATAGCCATCTTCAGTATAAGCACTATAACAAGTATCAAGTTCTTCTTGTGTTTCACAAAAGTCAGTTGGTACAGGCTTAATAATATCTGATCTTAGTGTTTTTAGCACTTTTACTCTATCAACAAAGTTTGCACTAGGATCGTTACTGTCAAAACAATCATACACATGATACTGCACTAACTGTGCCGCTTCTTCTATATCAGCAGGTGTACTTTTTAGTTTTCTAACTAAACTTGTAATCTTATTAAAGTCTGCTTTTAATTCATGATTGTATAATTCACCATCAATAACTAAATTTGGATTCTCTGTAATAAACTTTTCTAATGAATTCCAAATGTGTGGACA
>JGI24005J15628_10001019_pt1 | contig 15254 bp, 10 predicted proteins | sample LinPmetageLP40_FD_15628 | JGI IMG/M metagenome (IMG submission 15628)
TTTAATGGCCATACTCATATTGGTGATAGAGGTTCTCCAACATCCCCACCGATGCAACCTATGACAGCTGCACAGCTTAGTAAAAAGCAAGTTAAATCATTATAAATATATAAATTATAAAAAATTAAATTATGGCATTTGTACCAGATATTTTAAAAGAGGCTATGAAGCAAGCATTTATTGCAGGTGAAACTGCAATGGAGGAAAAGGCAAAGAGTAATATAAGGGATGCAAAAGCAACGGTATCTAATACTGCTATAAAGAAAGCAGGCGGTGAAGCCTTTGCTGAAATTGCTGGCCCTGCTATTGATGCTTACATAAGATCAGCTACAGTAACCACTATTGTTGCTGGATTAACATCACCGCCATTAGCATACCCTGTAGTTGGTACTGGTGCAGGCGCACCGGGTGTAGGACTTTCATAATGAAACAAAACCACTCATAATAAGTAAAATAATAAATACGCTAATACACAAGTAATATATAATACAGATACTAACCTCTTAAAAATAAAAACATGACCGAACAAGAAATCACAATTCAATTAAGTGATGATCCATTTGATACAAAAAAAGTAAAAGTACAAGTTCCACAAGGAGTAAGACTTATGTGCAATGAAGTATATGCACCTGATGTATTAGCAATGTATGGATTAACAGATGCTACAATAAATAAATCTAAATTAACTGAGGATAGGATAGATTATACTACGAGAGGCGCAATATCATTTATATCAGAAGACAGGAGTAGGGCACTGATTGATACTCAGTCTAAACATACGGCTTATTGTGTTTTAACAAAGGAACCAGATTTTATAGTAGAACAGTTGGAAGTTGGTATGGAAATTGATGTAAAAATTAAGACTAGTAAAACTGGAGATGTTATAGCATCTATTTCTGATGCCTTAATGGAAGTTAAGATGAAAGAAATTAAAGAAGCAATCGGTAATTCAGCTATTGGGTTTACTGCTAAAGTTAAAGAATTAATTCATGGTGGTTATTGGGTAGATGTAGCAGGTATTAAATGTTTTATGCCAGGTTCATTAGGAGGTTTGAATAAATTACATGATTTTAATGCAATCGTAGGAAAGGAAATAATTGTTATGCCAATTACATTCTCTAAGGAAAAGGATACTATTGTAGTATCTCACCGAGAGTATTTAAGAACCATGATACCCACTACTATAGAAAATCTTAAAGAGGATATTAAAGAAGAAAGAAGTGGTATTGTAACAGGCTGTACTAAGTTTGGTGTATTTGCTGAATTTGATGAATGCTTAACTGGTTTAATTCCTAAATCTGAACTTACTACTGACTATATTAAATTATTAGAATCTCAATCTATTAAACCTGGTGATGAAATTAAATTTTGGGCTAAGGAAATTATATCAGATAGAAAAATTATATTAAGCCAATTAGGACCTAAGGTTGATCTTTGGGATGGCGCTGATGAAAAATATAAACCAATGATGATTACTGAAGGTAAAGTTACTAAGTTAACTGCATACGGTGCTTTTGTTGAATTAGAAAAGGGTATAAGTGGATTAGTTCATAAATCAAAGCTTAAAAATCGCGAAATTGCTAAAGGTGATGTTATAAATGTTAAGATTGGTAGTGTGAATGTTAGTGACCGTAAGATTACTATGAACATTGTATAACTCCTTTCCTGGTTGTAAATATATAAACAAATCAGGAACAACATGTACTCTAACGAACAATTAAATGCAATATACTCTTCCAAGATTGGATTAGAATTTGAATTCTTTGCAAATGAAGGATTAGATGAGGTTAAACATAGCCTATCTAATACTTTAAATAAGCAAATCCGAATAGAAGAAAAAGCTCATAGTGAGTTTACTCCTACTGATGAAATCTTTAAACTAGAACCTGATAATTCAGGTGGAACTGGTATGATTGAATTAGTCACTGGCCCTATGCCTTTTGTTGAATCTAAACTAGTTATAGCAAAAACTTTAAAATGGATAAGAGAAAATGGATCTACTAGTGATAGGTGTTCCATTCATATTAATGTAGCATTTGATGGAGAAAAATTAGGAACTCCTGTTAATATTTCTAAATTAGACATTGGTAAGTTTGTTTTAAATTTTAATGAGGAAAAAGTTTATGAAGCATTTCCAAATAGAAAAGATTCTGTTTATGCTAAGTCCATAAAGTTTATTGTCCCATTAAGTGGAATGACACAACCTTCTCCAGAAAAAAGATTATGGAAAAATTATATGTTTGTAACTGAAAAATATTATGGAGTAAATTTTTCAAAGTTACCTAAGAATTATATTGAATTCAGATATCTTGGTGGAAAGGATTATGAAAAAAGGTATAATACAATATTAGATCTTACTGAACATTTTGTTTTATCTTTATATGATTCTTTAATGAATCCTTCTTATAATGAACAAGATTTACAAAAACTAGATAATCTTTTAGAAAAGCATAGAACAGTTATACAATCATATAAGGCTTACGATGTATTTAAGAAAAAATTTCCTGGTATAAGATTATTAGTTAATTTAAATACTAATGACCAGATAATAGAAACTTTTTATCCTAAGATGAGAGAAAAAATATTTGAACTTTTAACTAAAGCAGGTATGAAAAAAGGTTTAGTTAATTATGATTCTGATACAGGTAAACTACAAGTTAAAGATGCCGAATTAATGAGGTGTTATGAGTTAGCTGGTATTGATATTGTAGATAGTAAAATACAAGGTAATCTTATTAAGTGTGATATATTTAATTGTGAATTGATAAATACTTCAATGACTGAGTGTAATTTATTTGGATCGTCTGATGCACTAGATTGTAAAATAGAAGATTCTTATGTAAGTAAAAATGTAATGTGTAAAGACTCATATGTTTTTGGAATGAGAGGTGTTTTTAGTGGAGAAATGGATGGTGGAATATTTAGAAAAGGTAGAGCCACTAAACTTGCTAGGTTTGAAAATACCGAAATAATTGAAATAGAAAAAATATAAAATAGTATGGCTAATAAGAATACTTATTGTAATGATCCAGAAGAAGCAGCATGCTTAGATGCATTAATAAAAGAAATTAATGATGATTTAACTATTGCTTGCCAAATACCGTTTACGGTTCCTAAAAAAGAATTGGCTCATATTATCCAAAGAGCTAAGGGATATTTTTATAAAATTTATGAAGATAGTGTAGAGCAGATGTATATTGCTTTACCTGCGGGTGCTGTAAATAAACCAAATTTTAAACAAGGTGTACCTTTTGGTTCTGGTGCTATTCATGATACAATAACCAATAAAGATAATATTGGTAATCCTAGGGGGATAATTCAAATGCCATCTAGAGTTTATTCAGTTAATGATGTATTTGAAATAGGTGGATTTAGTGGAGAGGACGGTGGTTTTGGTAATACAAGCTTTAATGCAGGTGATGTTGATTTTTCTATTGATAAATTTATTTATAATGATGTTTATGGTGCAGGTATTGGAAGTGAAAATTTAATGTACTATGTTGTAAATTCATTATTTATGGATAATGCAAGGCAAGTATTAATTCCACAAATATCATATACTTATAATAGGTTAACAAAGAAATTTAGATTCCAAGGTGAATTACCAAAAAGAGCTGTTATATTTGAAATATTTTCTACTATTCCTGACTGTGCATTATTTCAAGATGAAGCATTTGTTAGGTATGTTATAGGCCAAGCTAAAATACAATTGGCTAGAATCTTAGGTACATTCTCTTTTAATTTACCAGGTAATATAACTATTAATTATGATTTAATTTCTACAGAAGGAAGAGATGAGGTTGATAGAGTGATTGAAGAAATTAAAAATGATGAAGGTGTTGATTATTTTTTCACTGGATAATTATAATCTGAAAGCTATTAAATTAAAAGAGAATATATATTAAAATAACTGTTCTCCCATGATTAGAGATATTTATAGCAGAGATGATAAGTCACCAAAGTATAGCGATGATACTTTAGAAGTAAGTGATCCTACATCTCAGTTAATTATTAAAATTGAAAACTGTCTTTTTACACGAAGAGGAGAGGTTTTAGGAGTACCTAGTTTAGGGGCTAATTTAGATGATTTAATATTTTCTTTAGTCTTAAATGAAACAGTTATACAAAATACGATCAATAGCCAAATAAGTGCCTATTGTTTGGCTGAACAAGGCGGTTTTAGTATCAATACTACAGTAAGCTTTTTTTCCACAGCAGAAAGAGATGGATGTTTGGTTGATATTTTTGTAAATGAACAAAGAGTAATAGGAGCTCTTTTTTAAAATAATAAATTGAATGTCATTCTTTAGTAAAACAAGATTAAGAGCAGCAGAATTATTTGGAGACTCCTTTGAGTATCTACAACGTACATATGACCAGGCGCGTGAAACATTTACACCTGCATCACCGTTCGGTCAAATACTTACAGTAGTTGCAAACTTAGGTGAAATGATTTTCTTTTATATAGAAGCAGTCGCTACTGAATTAAATATATCACGAGCAAGAAATATTGAATCTATATATGGTTTATCTAGACTTACTGGTCATGATCCTACAAGAGGTATATCTGCAAGAGGTATAATTGGATTGCGATTAAATACAAGTGCGGCTAACCTCGTGCAAGGTGACTACGTTCAGATTATAAACGGTTCTAGTTTTGAAATTGGAAATAATAGCCTAACTTATTTTTTAAGATTTAATAGCGACTTTATAAGGCTTGAAAAAACAAACACAGCATGGGTTAACGTTGAAGTAATACAAGGTGAAAAGGAAGATCAATCTTTTACTGGATCTGGGTTAGCTCTACAAAGCTTTAACTTAACCACAAAGGATCCTACAGATCAATTTTTAGTTGAAGTTTTTGTAGATGGTAAATTATGGAAATTGGTTGATTCATTATATGATATGAATAGAGGTGAATATACTGCTATGATTAAAACCAGTGTTAATGGTGGTCTAAGTGTATTCTTTGGAAATAATCAATTTGGATACCCTCCACCGTTAGGCTCTAGGATTAGAGTAACCTATATTAAGACTCGTGGTGTTGCTGGAAATATTGGAGGTAAACAATTAGATATTAAATTTTCTGATGAAGGGAGTGATGCATCTGGCCAAGGAATAGATCTTAATGAAGTTCTTTCTTTAAATATTGTAAGAAATCCAAATTTTGGTTCTGATTCTGAAGACCCTGCCTTTACAAGATTAATTGCACCTTATCAAAGCAACTCATTTGTATTAGCTAATCCTAATAATTATATTTACTATCTAAGTAAGTATGATTTTTGGTCTTTCATAGATGCTTATAATACCAAGAATGATCAGTATCTTGATGACGATAATATTATATACTTATTTTTAATTCCTGATGTAGCTAAAAAATTAACAAGTGACTTAGATTACTTTAGTGTTCCTGAGGTTGAATTTACAATGACACCTGCAGAAAAAGAACAAACATTAGAAATAATCAATAAAAGCGGTAGGCAAGTAGTAACAGCAGAAGTTAGAATTAAAGATCCTATTGTTAAAAGATATGCTCTTAATGTAGTTGTGAGATGGTTTGATAATTATGATAAAGATGGCATAAAAGTAGAAATAAGAAAAAATTTAGATGAATATTTTTTAACAGTTAATAGAAGAGATAGAATTCCAAAGTCTGATCTTATTTCAATTATAGAAAACGTAGAAGGAATTGATTCAGTAAACGTATTCTTTATTTCAGAAGAAAATGAAACTGCTATTAGAGATGGTTTTTATTTTGAACCTGTTTATGGAACTGATCCTATAACCGATCAAAAGGTTTTAATTGAAAATAAAAAAATAGTATTATTACCAGAAGAAGATCCTCAATTAGGATTAGATAGTTTTGGTGATGTTGTAATTGGTAATGATGAATTGGCAATAATAAGAGGTGGGTGGAAAGATAGAAATGGTACTTATTATGAACCTATACCAGTAAATAATAAAATTAGTTCTTTAAATGTATTCTATAAAGAATCAATTGCAAACAATCTTTATAATAAAATACAACAAGAAAAATATAATAGTACAAAACGAAACAGAGGTACTACAATAGCAACTGGTGCTAACTCTGCTGGTTTAAATACAGGTAGGTTACAAAATAATCCTACATTAAAAGCACTTAAAGGAAATTAATATGGCACTAATTAAAAATGATAGAACAGGCTTCCCTAGTTTATATAGAGCAACATATGAACGCGGGTGGAATTTAAAAAACTTAGGATTTGATTATTCAAAAAATTTGTTAAATAATACACTTTCAAACTATATGTTTGGGAATCGCCATCTCAAAAAGTTTTTGGAAGATTATCTTAGTCCTATTATGGTATTTTGGATTAATAGAGTTAAGTACTTAAGAATTTATTATAACTTTGCAGTTCCTAAGTGGTATCAAAAAATAAATTAATAAGTAGTGGCTAAATGGGAACATCTATATTTCTTCGATAAGAACGGGAAGAATTACAATATGAATTATGACAGTGCTGCTGACAAGTGGACTGGTGACATTTTTCTACCACAAGTTTCTATTGATTTATTTGAAGTAGGACAATTATTTGTTTTACAAAAAATGATTGATGCTACTACTAATACATTTAGATGGGGATATCCTCATGGATACGGTGATGGTATACCAGTAGAAATCCCTGCTAAAGTTGGAGGTGGTTTATGTGATTGGATTGTTGATTGGGAAACTACTGATCCTACCGAGCTTTTTATTTTTCAATTTGATATGAACTTTAATACTGGTACACAATCAGCATTAGTTCAAGAACCTGATGGTCCTACATTAATAAAAGTAGATACTTTAGATGTACCTATAGATTATGATGTTAATCAACAAGTAAATAGTGAAGGATATATTATTACAGATGAAATAAGATCTGTTGCATTACAGATTAATGTTGCATTTTCTTCAGAATCTGAAAATACATATAAAAGAAAATTAAAAATAACTGATGAGTGTTCTAATACTGTAGTAGCTGAATTTACTATATATGCTGAAAGTCTTGAAGAAGATGAACGATTGCGTGTTATGACTCAGAATATGGGATATAATGTTATTGCATCTGATAGTACAGTATTTAAAGACACTAATATAAAAGAAGCTTTACCTGATTATGTCGAAATAAATCTTAAGCGTAAAGAGATAATGTTAGAGGGTTCTAATATCTATCCTTTTATTGGTGCATATAAAGGTTTAATAAATGCAATTAAATTTTTTGGGTATGATACTTTAAAAGTTAAAGAATTCTGGAAAAATGTAAATGCAAATTCTCCACAATTTGGTAAATATATTCAAAGTAATGCTATTGATTTATTTTCTCCTACTGTTAATTTTGATGATAAGAATATAACATTACCTAATAAGAATTTTAGAAAGACTAGTTTATTTAGTTTAATTTATAGAATTAATAGAATTGTTCCTAATAAGTTTACTGATGAAGATTTACCTATAACACAAGAAGTTCAAGAATTTACAATAGAAGAAACGTTAATAAAATTATTTGGACTAAAGCGTAAATTAGAAAATGAATACTTACCTCTTAATGCTCATATAAAAGATATATCGGCTGAGGCAGATTACTTTGGATTATTAGAAGTTACTAATACTATAAGTAGGAATGATACAAATACTATTAAGGCTGGTGTTAAAGCAGATTTTAAAATATCTCCAAAAGAATGTATATACTTAGAGGACTTGCGTGTATTTAATGACTTTTGTTTAAAGCAAGCAGCTACAATAGCAGAAGCAGTTATAAATTCATGTAATGCATATATTGCACCATTAGCTGCAGGTTCAACAGCAGTAGGTTCGAATATGGTAGCATCATATGTACCAGGGCAGCCTTTACCTGAACCTCCTATAGGACCAGATCCTAATAGTATATTAGGTGCTTTACAAGATGGTGGGGATGTTAGTATTAAAGATGTTGCTGGTGTATATGCGGCATACTTTTCAAGATATGCACCGGATTTATATAAAACACAAGCTGAATTTGTTCCTGGGGAATCATCTTTAAGTTTACCAGATAAACCAGGAACACCTAGTGGAGCTTTAATTACATTAACTAATGATAGCTTTTCTAATATTACCTGGAATAATATAGATAGCACTTGGTCTCAATTAACAAATGCTAATGACTTCTTTACGTTTGATTTTAATGTACAAGGTTGTTTAAATATTGGTGATGTATATAGTTTAAAAGATCCGGCTACACTTACCGGGGTTAGTCATACTGTTATTTCTACAGATACGATTCAAACAATTACTACATCTCTATTTAATCAGATAGAAGTATTAAAGACTACACAAACAGACCCATGGTTATGGTTTGATTGGTCTCAGGTTACTAATACAGTAGGACCTTGTATTAGAGCTTATGGTAATGATGTTAATAGATTTGTTGCCTCTGTGCAATTAGCAATACCTGGTTCAGGTGGGGCGTTTACAGATGTACAATTACCAGGAGAAACTTTATTTACCTGGGAAGGTTTACAGTATGCTAATATGCATGAAATTGAATGGACTATTTATAAAGATGCTTCAGATGTTTCACCTGCATATTACTATAATATAAGAGGGCCTGTTAGTACATATAATAGTTTACCTATTACTTTACCTTATGTTGGTAATTACTCTGTAGAGATGAAACTATATGATATGTATAACAATGTTTCTCAACAGATTAAAAATGATATTCTTTGTGTAGATAATAGAGAGGTTGAATATTCAGGGTGGTATCAAGCAAGGAAAGCTGATTATACTTGGAGTAGTGAAGGGGCATACGTATGGAAACATTATGGATCATTATGGAATTTACCGCAATCACCTACAGTAACGTGGGATGAAGAAACTCCTAGTTTATATGAATCTTTAGATAGGGTTAATGCAATACTAAATAATTTTGGTATTGGAACTAATGCTGACTTTCAAATTCTTAATTATCAAGACAGTGGTAAAGCAAGCTTTACAGGACCTTATCAATGGAAAAATTTAAACCTTTCAAGTAGTACATGGTCAAATGCTTATCACTTATGGTGGGATATGACTGAATGTACTGGTGATTCACCTGCATTTTTCCAATTTAGTGAAATTAAACCAAACTCATATTTAAAAATTGTTGATAAAGATGGCAATGTAGCTGAACATTATTTTAATGCCACTACTGATACTTTGAGTGAAGCCGTTTCGCAATTAAATTTAAGTTCTAATTCTATTATAAATAAGTATGTATATAATTTAGTTTTAGATTCATCTTATAATCAAATGTTTGTACAAGCAGTTTCTAGGTATTATGGCAAATTTGGCGATTATACATCTGTAGATATTGTAGATGTTAATGGTATTAGAATATGTGCAGGATCTACTGGTACTGGAACTAATTATATAGGTGGCCCATTATTAACATCAACATTATATCCACCTTTTGATAGATCTTTAGCGATCAACGGTTCTACTTTAGTAGCTTTACCTACATTAGGTGGTACACAGGCAGTTTCTGATGAATTTGTTAAAAAGGTAGCGAGAGTATATGAATTAATATTAGATCCTGATTCAGTAGGTATTACTTATAATAAACAAGCAGCTGTTTTACAAAAATTACAAACAAATAAAACCATTCAAATGATTGGTTATAATGCAATGGGCGATTATACACCATCATTAGAAACTTATCCAGGTTGGGATAATACTAGAGATACTAATTCAAATGTAGACTTTATATGGGAATTATCTGTGGCTACACCTAATGCTCAGATAACTGAAGTATTAGAGCATGCACTACATACAATTACAACCTATGGTTTACCAGGGGCTTATCCTACTATATTTAACCAAACATCGCCAACCGGACCAACATTCTTGGCAATGTCGGAAGCCATAAATAATGGAACATATGATATATCAGGTTATTCACCACAACCTGGTGATACTAATGATGAATTTCAAGCGTTACTAATGAGGGAATACTTATACTTATTAATTTATGCAGAGTGGAATTTTATTGCAACATACATAAGCGGTGGGAGCTTAGCACCAGAATGGACTGCAACAACATCAGCATTAGTAGCTTCACAAAACCCATTAGGGCATGCATTATATACAAATTATATAAGTAAAGTATTAGCAAAACCATCTACTGGTATATTAGATTCAATGTTTAAAGTTGGTGGCCTATCAGGCTATGTACCTTTTGAAAATAATCCAATAGGTGGAAATGTAGATTGTTTAAGTAGAATTTATAAGAAAGGGCAAAGCAGATCAAGTAACCCTACATGGAATACGGCTAAATTTATTAATGATGGAAAAGTCTTGCCGCCTTTAACTTGGGCAATGTTTGTTTATGATAAATGTAGAATAATTGGTAAACAAGAACCTAGGTGGACTATATCTAATACTACTGATGCATCAGTGGCGGATATATATTTCAATAGTAAGTATTTAACATATCTTTTTAAGAACCCAGGAAGATACGTAATCACATTAGAACTTACAGATAGTAATGGGAATAAATATAAAAAAGATAGAAATATCTTAAATATAAAAGAGGTAGCAATACCTTAAATTAAAATAACAAAGAAAATGGCAATTAGCGTAACAGAAATTTTAGGAACGGATTCATTATCAGGATCAAGGCTGGTTATCAATGATAACTTTAATGTTCTTGCTAGCGAAATTAATGCGATGGAGGTGTATTTTTCACCATCAGCCGGTACAATTACAAATTTAAATAATTTATCCACTGAGGCATTAAGAGTAGGCTTAAGTACAATATTATTAGATATCAATGCAAGTACTTTTGATATTCTTACTAATGTAAAAATGACAGGTAATCTTAATTTGACTGGTGGAGGTTTATTCAGAAATGATACTTCACCAACTACACAAAATGATACTTTAGCAGGTGCAGGCATGACATTAAACATTGGGGCGACTGGAGTAATTCCACCGTATTCAATTTTTAGAGTTGGCAATTCCACTTCAGGATCAAACTTAGTATTAAGTTTATTTAATGGTAGCATAGGACAAGAGGTATTTTTTATCTATGCAGAAGCAAATACAGGCACAGTAAGAATTAATGGTGTTGCAAATAACTTAGTGTTAGCAGGTGCAGGTACTAACTTGGATCTATCAGCATTAGGACAAAGCGTTCACTTATTATGTATTGACAATGGATCAGGCGTTGGAGTTTGGTATATTGTTGGTGGAACAGGATATACAGTATCATAACAATAAAGAATTAACACATGGCAACAACGCCCTTAATTAGAACACCCCAAGCAGACGGTGGAACATTTTATACGTTCTCGTCTTCAGCTAAAGACTTGTCTAGGACCATCAATAATGATGAACTTAAGCTAGTCTTTTCTAAGTTTGTGCTTCTTAATCTACCAGACATGGATAGATTAGATCCAAATACTTTTAGTAATTATCAAAATTATATGCAGTTTGATACTATTGATGGTGCTATATGGTCAGGTGGCTTAAAGGGTGATCCTAATGTTAACTTTACTGAAAGTCTTCAAAATTACGCGCTAAATTTAGAAGAGCTTATTATAAGTGATGCAAGTTATGATAACACCACAAATTTAACTGTTACTGAAAGAGTATTTTTTAAATGGCTTAAGGAAACTGGAGCAATGAGGTTTAGAGAAGCTACTGCATTAGAGAAAGCAGGAACTGTTACTGATAAAAGATTTACTGAGGAAAATGAAATTCTTAGTGGTCCTAGACAATATAGAAGAGTAGTAAAGTATATAGGTGAAATTGACATTGTAAACAACGTAGACAAGGCCGGTGAATCATATACTGAGTTATATATTAATGTACCAACAGAGGTGGGTAGAACTCCTACAATCCTCTTTGACTCTGTATCAGACACAAATTATCAACCGTCATTAAAAATACAAGGAACTAGCGAATTTATTATGGGTAGGAATGGTGCAACTGTTCACCCACAAGGGTTAGATATTTTGGCTTGGTATGATTATGATCAACAATTACAAGGTATAGGTCCTGCTGGTTATACCGACCCTGACGCAGACTGGATGGGATTAGGACCAGGCTCAACTGTTGCAACTACTGATGCATATTTTACAGAGCCTACAACTTTTGAAAGTGTTCTTAATGCTAATATCCAAAAATACCCTGCCGATTATGATAATCCTTCAGGTTATGTTGGGTCTGCTTATGTAAGATCTGAGCTTGATGGAATATCTGTTGATTTTAATCCAAATGATTATCAGCAGATTGCATTAGATCAAAATATAAGTACTATACCACAATTTAATGGTACTGATTTATCAGAGTCATTTGAATTTAATGCTGTACTAGTTTACTATGATATGGTAGACTTAAGTGATTCTTCTAAAACAAAAACTAATTTGTATGGGATTTTAATATTAGATAATATTACACCTACAACAGATGGTGGCTATATTCAAAGATATCCTAAATATAAACCTAATGCTACAACTGGCCAAAACGGTAATAGTTATGGGTTTAAAATAAATTTAAGATTTGATGCTTCCCCTGGAACTGCTGGTATTGATACAATCATTAATGATTATAATACTTTTTCAATGGGATTATTTTCAGATGCATCAGCACAGCTACAGGCATCAGCACAAATATTTCAAAGACAGCAATTAGAGATAGGTGATTTAGAAACAAGATTAACATCTGTTGAAAATACATTAAGCTCCGTATCTACTTCAGCATTTTTACAATCACAAATTAATAATATGCAAACTCAAATTGATAATGCATCATTGGCTTTTGCAAGTAGTACTACTTTATTAGATTTAATTGCAAAAAATGCCGATGAGATTCAATCGTTAGCAAATGGTAACGTTTCTCAAACATTACAATATAATACTGATGTGGTAAGACAAGGTACAGGTATTACAGTAGATACTAATACACCTAACCAAATACACGTTTCTAATAATGTTCAAGCATATAATTTAATGGTGCCAGTAGATAGCGGTGATGTTCCAATAACAACAGCAGCTCCTCTTAATTTAAATGTAACTGCTCCGCAAGTATTTGCAGAACTATTAACATATACCAATATGCTGAGGTTAGATACTATTAATACAGCTGGTGGTGATTTATCTATTTATATAGATGATACTGATACTCAGTGGAGAACTGGGCAAACAATAAGATTAACATTTAATAACATTCCTTTAATAGGATCAAGAAATATTAAAATTTATACCGATTCACCAAATCGATTAAACAGTGGTGCATTTGGTAAATTAGCAGCAACTATACCTAATGCAGATATTGGTACATTACCTATTATTGATTTAATTTGTACTGAACAAGGAGTGTTAAATTTTGTATACGATATAGTTAAATAAATAATAAAAGTAAACCTAGATAATGGCGGAAAATAATTCAATACAGACAATGCTACCTGAGTTGTTAAGACTTTTTAACAATTCGTTGGAGAGCTTTGAGAAAGTAAATCAGGCTATTACTTCAAATAGAGAGTCGGTAACTGTTAATATACAAAACCAGAACGGAACAAATTCTAGAGTAACTATTCCAAGTTTTGGTTATCTTAAAAACTCTGTAGATAGGTTACAGACAAATATTAATACTATAACTAATTTTAATGATTCAAATAGTTCAATAAGATTACCTGATGGTACTTTTAGAAAGTTAGTTTTAGCTAAACTTCCAACAGAGGCTGCTGATTTAACTGAAATGACTTCTGTTAATCAATTTAACGTAAAACCTAATTGGTTTTTTGAAGAATTAATTAATCCACTATTATATGTTTCTTTTGATATAACTGGCCAAGCGCCTATTTACACAGAGCGAACAATAGTTAAAAGGTTTATATTAGATACTAATACACAAAGCAAAATTAATTTCTTTGATAATAATTATAATGGTGTTGCTAATATAAATTACGATACTTTTTTACAAGAAATTGTTGAGAAAAATATAGCATATGTTTTAGATGAAGCGGTTACTGATTTACCACCGAGGGATTTAAGATATTCAGGAATGTTTAGTGTTACTAGGATTTCAGAAGAGAATGTTACGCAAACAGTAAATGGTGTTGAGACAACAACTGCACAAAAACTTTATAAACTTAATAAAATATTTTATACAGATTCAGAAGCTGATTTTGAAGATACTGTTCAACTTAAAGTTGGGGATAGTTTAGAAGTAGTATCTGATCCTATAGATACAAGATATACCGTAACACAAATTGATAGTAGTACAAACTCAGTAGTTGTAAGATTACAAGAAGGTACTAGAACTATAAGTATTGGTGCTGATGTTTTAAAAATTGGATCATCTCTTAATAATGAAATAGCGGTAGATGTGACTGTAGGTTTTGGAGAAAGGTGTGTAACTTTTATTAAACCAATTGATCCAGATTCTAAAATACCTGCAGTGAATTGGTCACCAGGTAGTGGTTTTTATACTAATGATTTAAATACTATTGATGCAGCAGGTAATCAACAAACTTTAGCTACATATTATCAGCAGAGTGCTGTAGATTTTGGTAGATATTTATTATCATTTGCACAAGATAAAATTCCTACTAGTAGAGAAGGTATAACACCTAATGCACCAGTTCTTGATGCTGATAATTTTTCTGTTACGTTAATTAATGGACAGGTTTCTGAATCACCTGTTATTGTAAGTCTTAGGGATTTAAGTAATCAAAAAAATACTAATCAAGCTACACTAACAGAATTAGATGTATCAATTAGCCAAAGCAAGAAAAGAATACAAACAACTAATTATAGTACAGAAGTTGAAAGGGATGCTGATAAGAATGCGCTACAAGGATTAGTTACAGAGAGATCTTCTACTGCAAAATTATATTCTTCTGTAGTTACTGAAATAGATGCAAAGGTTAAAGATAACTCAGTAAATAGTATAACTCCTAAATATAGAGTAAGAGGCTTTTGGTCTTTACCTGAAGAAAAATCTGCACCTGCGACAGGCTTACAAGATATAGTTAAGTTTGTTTATCGATATAGGTATCTTTCTTCTGATGGTGCTGCAAATGCAGTTGACCAATTTACTTTTAGTGATGGAAGTGGTACGAGCCAAGGTGCATTTTCTAATTATGTACAAATAGAAAGTGTATTAAGACCTAGAACTAAAAATACTTTAACTGGGTTATATGAATGGGCTCCTATTGATGATGATAATGCAGACGCTATAAATATTAATCAATTAGACATACCTATAAGAAAAG
>JGI24005J15628_10001023_pt1 | contig 15225 bp, 20 predicted proteins | sample LinPmetageLP40_FD_15628 | JGI IMG/M metagenome (IMG submission 15628)
ACACACCATACCGCTCCAATAACGGCGTAATTTTTCTATGATTTTTGTGTTTATGGTCTTATGCACCTCTCCTTTTAACTACTTTCTTTTTCTGTGCGATTTCCCACCTATATTTATATTCGTATTTTTCATACCCTCCGTCTATTTTATATTCCTCTTCTGTTTCAGGTAATTTTCTTGGAACTTCTTTTATTTCATTAATTTTTTTCGCTCTTTCTTTTAATGTATTAAACATATAATTAAAACATTTCCCATATTCAAGGTCAAGTTCATCAACATTCGTAATCATTAGATAATATTTATTCTCCATCTTATATTGATATATTATATACCCATTAATCTATTTCAATTTATCAAACAATTCTGTTATTAATTATTAAAATCAGGGAAGTAGTCTTTAAATTTATTAGGGTGTTTTCTCATATACATCTCCATATAAGTATGGAAAGCAAAACGACTTGATTTATCATCTTGTTTTAATCGTATGCAACATCTTTGATAATTTTTAATAATCTTACAAACCATATCAATAGACATACCCTTACCTAATAAAACCCTCGTTGCTAAATTACTTTGTTCCAGCATGAAATAGTCTTTTAGATGTTCCATTTTGTTATTGTTATATTGGTATATAATATACACATTAATCTATTTCAATTTATCAAACAATTCAAAATAAACTATCAAATCAAAGCGATTATTTTATACCACCTTTCTCATATCGTCTATATGTGTTGCAAGGTTCATCGTCCTCATAGTAATTACATACTGGAACAGGTGTAATAAGTTTTTCAACAATCTCTACCCTCTCATCACAAGTTTTAGTAATCCATTCTTTAAAACCATATTCAGCAAAAAAATATTTATCAACAGCCAACTTATATTTTTCGTAATTATCATAGTTCATTTTAATAGGTATTTCCATTATAATATACATACATAATATTTTATTTAAATGTTTTTATAATAAACTATCTTTTCCATTCTCCAATATCATTCCACATATAATTTAAAATATGAACTCTACGACATTCCATAAAATTATACATTACATAATAATTTCCTTGTTGTGTTTGAATACCTCCTCGCCTATCCAATAATGCACCAAACCATTCAATAAATTTTTCTTGTTCTTTATTAATTCCAGCATCTTCCCTCATAGTAAAATCATCTTCGTCAATATTATTCATTATATCAACAATTTTACACATAAAAGGATAGAATGCTTCATTAAATTCACTTAACCACATAAGAACACTTCCTCTCAATTCCTCATCTCCGCCCTCATCACTAATATATTTCATCATTTTTTTAACCACCTCTTCATAAGTAGGATATTCATTTTCATTAGGTTCATTCATAATGTTTTCCTTTATGGCGATGTTAAGCGACCCTTTTTTTATTCCAAAAACTTTATTAATATCCTGTTGTGCTTGTTTTTTTTCTTGCTCGTTCATCTTATATTATATACACATTAACGCTTTAAGCCAATTCAATTTAGTCTTTTATTATAAAATTAATGTTCTCTTTGTGTTTCTTTTTTAACAAACTATTACTCTGTGCTATTTTATATTCCCTACTTTCATCACAAACTTTAATTACAGATACACGCATTTCACCATTTTCATACACTCCTGTAATATACGGATTAGCATAAATAAATCTTGTTTCTTCCTCTGTTAAATAATACTTACTATATACAGGTTTCAAATGCTTTTTAGTAGCAAATAATCCTACCTTGTAAATATATTTATCACACATTATATATACATATATATTATTATTTATACCATTTCTTCCATATGAGTAATTTACTAAATATGATAGTTTAATAAATCTATTGTTTTAAAAATATCTACCATCTTCCAATAAATCTATGGAGTTTAGAAATATGGTAAATCTTCCATTCTTCCATTATTTAAAAATAAAATATTAATAGTTATATATACAAATGAGCGACGATGAAAGTGTTTCGTGTAGCAGTCAAAGTGAGAATGAAGTTGTTGATGATGAGAGCAGTTCAGGTGAGGAAGAAGTAATTATGAGAGTTAAAAAGGGTAAGAATACAATTATAAAAGAAAATAAGAAGGTAAAAATCCATAAGGAAGATATTGAGGAAGAGGAAGAAGAAGAAGTAAAGAAAAAGGTAGTTAAGGTAGAAGCACCGAAGCCAAAGCGGGAACGCACACAGGCACAGAAAGACGCTTGGGCGAAATGTATAGCAAAGCGTAGGGCAAATACAGAGAATAGAAAAGCAACCGCAAAGGAGGAGAAGAAGAAAAAGAAAGAGCAGAACGAGAAGAAAATTGTTAAAAAGGCAATCAGCATTAAAAAGAAACAGGCAATCAGGGAGGCAATTGTAGAGGAAATTTCAAGCGAAAGCGATGATAGTGATATTGATATTATGGCGGTTAAAAAAATGTTAAAAAAGAAACAGCAGAAAAAGATGAAGTTAAAAAAGAAAGCAAAGAAACCTAAACCAGTTGTAGAGAGTGAGAGTGAGAGTGAAGATGATACACCACCACCACCAAAACGCAAAGCAAAGCAACCTGTTAATTTACCATTAGCACCGAAACCACAATTATCTTTTTTTTAGTATAAAATTAAATAGTATGATATATTAAATGGCGAGAAGTATGAATGGTATTAATAATATTGAAGTTAATAATATAGAATTTCCTGATGGTTCAACAATATCATCAGCAAACAATTTAGTTCAATTAGATACGAATAATAATTTTACAGGTAATAACACCTATAATACTAATTTACCTACGAGCGATGTAAATCCCCTTGTAGGTGCTATTACTAATAATACTATTTTAAATAAATTTTCAGCGGATAAATTATATATTGGAAACGATGAAATAAGTGAATGTTTTGACGGGGCATCTATAACAGGAAGGGATATAACCCTAACGAGAGTAGATGGTGCTAATCCCGAAGTAATAGGAATACCCGAAACGAGTTTATCTACTTGTGTTTTAATAACAGGCACACAAGAGATAGACGGAGAGAAAACATTTGTAGATATACCCAAAATAAAAATTCCATCTGGTGGAACTCTACCAACACCAACAGACAACGAAGAATTAACAACTAAAAATTATGTAGATACAACCGCAGTTTTAAAAACAACAACACAAGAGATAGGCGGAGAAAAAACATTTGTAGATATACCAAAAATAAAAATTCCATCTGGTGGAACTCTACCAATACCAACAGACAACGAAGAATTAACAACTAAAAAATATGTAGATACAACCGCAGTTTTAAAAACATCAGCACAAGAGATAGGCGGAACAAAAACATTTGTAGATTTCCCCGAAATAAAACTTACAGATGCCGTCCCTCCCGCCGTTCCTGACCCTACCACCAATAATCAATTCGCAACTAAAAAATATGTAGATGAAAACGGAGGAGGTTCAGGCGATGCCGAATTAGACGGAGGCGTAGCGAACAACCCGCAAACATTCACAGAGTTTAATAAGTTCGCTAATACGACCGAGTTTAAAAACATATTAGCAAAAAGCACAACCGCTAATGTAAATATAAATATTGAGATGGAATCTGCGAATGCTAATACATTTAAACAAACGAGCTCACTCCAATCGGGTCCAGGAGTAAGTAATTTAATATATCAATATGGCGGGATTGGTAATAGTATAGTTCAAGGGACTGCCTCTAATGGTAATGAAATACTCCAAAACGGAACTAATAGTTTAATTAAAACAGAAGGAAGTATAACGGCAACCTCAACATCATCAAAAATAGGGATTGGGGAGGGTTCGCCATCTGCTACATTAGAAACTTTTACAATTTATACAGGCACTCAAAACACTATTCCCGACCGCACGGAGAACATACCTAATAATACGACGGTAAGAATATATTTAGCACACCAACCAAGCACCACACAATCATTTAAATATGGAATGATAATGGGCGTGACCTCGGCAGGTAGAGGATATATTCAATGTCTTTCAAATGGAAACGACGCACCGAGAAATTTATTATTAAATCCAAATCCTGGAAATTACGGCAGAGTAGGAATTGGAATTAATTCTTCACCAACCGAGCGATTATATGTAAATGGAAATGTATTTGTTACGGGGATATATCGCCGACCGAGTGATGACCGCCTCAAAAAAAACGAAAAACTTATTGTAAATGCGACCGAAACCTTATGTAAATTAAAACCTCAAATATACGATAAATATCATAATATGGATTTGAGCGGAAGTTCTTTTATTGAAAGCGGTTTAATCGCACAAGAGATTTATTATAATGCCCCCGAATTACGACACCTTATACATCTTGGAATAAATACCGATGCGAGTGGAAACGAAAGCACACCAACCCCCGACGAGATGGACTTATCAGGCGTTGATATTGGGAGCGACCCCGATTATAGTTCGCACGGATGGAGTAAAGAAAACCCTTCCACAGTCAACCTTGACGGATTTATTGCTTACCTCATTAAATCAAATCAGGAATTACACGAGAGGATTTTAAAATTAGAAGACAAGATAGGGGTTTGATAAATCTTTTTAAAAGATTAATAATATGTAGTTTATATAAATGCCTCGTATGTATTTATATAAATCTAAATCAAAGGATAAAAAATATACAATTGTAATGGAAGATGAAAATGGAAAACCTATGAAGCACAGGTTCGGTGCAAAGGGTTATAGAGATTATACATTAATCAACAATAAGAATAGTAAATATTATCTTCCAAATAAAGAAGACAGAGAGAAAGTAAAACGAGCATACAAATCCCGCCACAAAGGAGATAAGGGATTAAATAATTTACATAGTCCAGCAGAGTTAAGTATGATGTTGCTTTGGAATAAACCTACATTAAAAGCATCAGTAAAAGACTTTGAAAAGAAACACAACGCAAAAATTAATATTATGTTTTAATATATATATGCCTCCAAAGAAGAAGAAGCGTAAAATTAAACAACCAACTCAAAGGCAATCACAGAAACAAATTGTAAATATTAATTTTCCCGAGAAGAAGAAACGCAGAAAACGAAGACCTGTTAAAAAGGATAATTTACAGATGGCGGTTCAATCTCTATCTTCTAATTTAAATATGTTTAGTAGTGATACACAAAGATTAAACAACTTGGAAAACCTTATTACTGAACTACGGAGAGAAGCAAGACAACCTATAACAACAGGCGTAATTAATCCTGTTATTAACACATCAGTAATGGAAACGCAAACAGACACAATAAATCCAACATTAAAAAAAACAAAGAAAACACAAACAAGAATACCAGTATCCATTAATGAACCGACAGGTGGCGGATTTATACCAACTCCAATTAATCCTGCATCGGCAACAGAATTAGAAGAGGGCGACCCTGCCGATTTATTCCGCAAAGGATTTGATTTTGAAGCAGTAAGCCAACCAATAGAAAAAGTTAAAAAGAAAATGAAATTAAAGATTAAGAAACGAGCGGAAGCAAGTGCCGAAACTCCAAGACCTAATGTAAGTGATGAATTTATACAGGGAGGCGGAGCGGATACAGAAACAGAAATTCCTGTAAAATTAAAGAAAAAACGCAAAGAGTATCAAACAAGAGGCAGAGTAGCGGATAAATTTTACAATCAAGGATTAATGAGAAAGGTTTTTGAAGGTATGAAAATAACAGCCGACGACAAAGACAGACAGCAATACGAAAATATTATGAATAAAATGACTGACGATGACCTGTTGAGAAAAATGTTTTCAGGTTTTAGAGAAATAANNGAAACATCANGAGACGATNANNNAGTAGATGAAAAAGGCAGAGAGGCATTAAAGTTTATTGAAGATTTAGATGTAGCGGAAGATAAAACTTTAAGATATGTTTAGAAATAAATAATTATCTAATTATACATATATAATGGAATTCGTAGATTACGATGAAGACGAGCATATTATTAATGACGAGGGGTTTATTGGAATAGAAGTATTACAGATGGAATTTAATTGCTTATCACCTGATAATCACCAGCTATGGTATTTATATAAACAATTTAACGAGAAATATTTGAGTGAAGAGGAGAAAACTATGATTGATACTCATATTGATAGACTTGTTAAAAAGCAAAGGAATATGAATAAAAAAAATACTGATAAACTAAAAGAAACGGATTTAGGCACGATGAAAATATTATAATTAAATTATTTTATTATGCTTTTATAAAGTAAGATGGCGGAAAATCAAGTTGCAGAAAGTAAGATTATAACTATAAATTCAGCAAACGCAGAAAGACTAAACGGAAGTAATTTATCTAATATAGTTTTTAATTTTCAAGATGTAGTAAAAACAATAACAGAAACAACGCATACGATTTCATTACAATCGGTAGAGATGCCTTTTAGCATTTATAATGTAGATTACAACAGAAATATAATCGCATTAAGAATAACATTAGCAAACGGAAATGTTGTAAATTATACATTAACATTAACAGAGGGAAATTATAACGCTAATACATTTAGAACAGAAGTGATAGGCAAGTTTTTAGCAATAACCACATTTGGAATTTTAATGGAAATATCACCGACAACAGGCGTTTATAATTTAACACCTTCTACTGTTGCTCTAACAAATGTAGAAATTTTATTGAACGGAACAACCTGTAATAAAATAATAGGATTATCACAGGATACAACATTTCCATTTAATCTTGCTAATCCAACAACTTTTAATTTTCCAGCTAATTTTTTGGGAGTTAAGAAACTATCATTATATAGTGATGCTCTTGCAGGTAATAATATTGATAGTCGCTCGTTAGGTGAGAATACATTAATAAATACTATTTCTGTTAATGCTCCTGCTTGGGGTTTAATAACATATAATAACGCATCTTTGAATGAGAGTATATTAAGAAATACATTTATAAACAGGATTGATTTACAAATTAGAGATGAGGAAGGACTTTTAGTAGATTTTAATAATACAGATTACGAGTTGAGTTTTATTTTGAGAACCTACACAGATTACAAAGAAAGATTAAAAGTTGGTGGTTTTAGCGATTTAGTGAGAAATGATAGAAGGGATAATGCTATTAGGGAAGTTATTGAAAATCCTGAATTTGAAGATGCCCCTGTTTTAGATAAATTAAAACAATTAGAAACAAAAGAAAAAACGGATATAAGTGAATATAAAGATGCCGAGTTAAATATTCTTTTAGATTAAATGAACTTTGAAAAGTTCTATCAAACAACTTCGTTCTTATTTATTTAGAACGAAGTTCTTTTGTTTTACTTTTAATTAAAAGTATTTTTTTATATTTCAGTATATTATAATGAGTATGTCCGTCCCCCGTGAAGTTGATTATTCGTCCCGCCCTACTGCTCTACCGCCTAATACTATTAATACCGATATTGTTATTGCTCCTTCTAATGGTTCTTCGTTTTCCAGCGATGGTGATATTATCCAGTTCCAACTTCCGTCAAGAGGCTTTCTTGTTCCAAGCACGATGTATCTTCGCTACAAGTGTGAGGTCGTAACTTCCACCGAAAAGGCGGAAATGAGAGGAACTCCTTTTTACACCCCGTTTGTTCGGTCGCAGGTTTCGGTCGGTGCTTCCGTTGTTGAAAGTATCGAAGGCTATAATCAGTTGGCGAATATTCTTGTTAATACCAAGATGGATGTTGCCGAGAAAACTGGTCTTGCTTTCCCGCTCGGTGTTCTTGATTACGCCACCGCCCCGTCGTCGTCCAACCTTAATGGTCGTCTTCTTGCTGAGGCTGATGGTGAAACTTGGGATATGGCTGGTGCTTTGGGAAATATTCTATCAAACGCCGACCATCTTGTTCCGCTCGGTGCTATGCCGTCGGTTCAAGTTCAGCTTACGATGGATGCTGTTGTTAATATGTTTAACGCCACCACCACCGCCACCAATATTACTTCGCTCAAACTTTCCAACCTTGAACTTTGCTTTCAGTCGGTAGAGTTCGGTGCTGAAATTGACCCGATGATACTTTCTATGACTGATGAGGAGGGAAATATTCTTATTAAGTCGCAGTCTTACACATCGTCGTCGCAGGTATGCCCTCTCCAAACAGGACAGACCGAGCTTGTTTTTAACCAGCGTCTATCGTCTATTAAATCTATTATTGCTAATCTTAATGGTGCTGGAAGTCAGGAGAACGATTGGGCGGATAGTGTTGATATTACCAGCGACCTCGGGGATTATCAATTTCTTATCGCCAATCGTCCTTATCCAGTTCGCCCGATGTCGGTGTTACAGAATAAGGGCGGTGTTTATCAGGAACTCGCCAATTGCTGGTCTATGGCTCACTCGCTTTATTCGTCCAAACTTGCTATTGTCCCGAGTGAGTTTAATGTTGTAGATGCCGACGCCACGACTTATGCTACTCCTGGTAAATTCTATGTCGCACAGAATACCGAGAAACTTTCTTCGTCTGCTATGCTTACTGGTGTGTCGTCGCAACTTTCACCGATTTCGCTTCGTATTAACTTCGGCGGAACTGCTCCCGCCAACGCTCATACGGTCGCTCTTATCTGCTGTTATGATAGTATTATGGTGATTAACCCTCTTGCTCGTCAGGTTGTTATTCGCCAGTAAATATACTTTTAATAAAAGTAATACAAAATGGTCTAATCTAATTAATGTAGTTTTTTAATAATAATATAATATAAATATGATTACTATTAAAAAGCATAAACATCCAACATTAAATCCCTGTGAAATGTTGTGTGATAAACCTTTACATAAAAAGCTGGATAAGTATGGTGATGGTGTTTTAAAATTTCTAAATCAGCATACAACTAATTTACTTGTAGGAAAACCTCGTAGCGGAAAAACAAGTTTATTGTTTTCGTTATTTGAAAATAAGGATATACTACGCAAGGTATATCATAAAATTTATGTGTTCCAACCATCACCATCAAGGGCAAGTATGAAAAAGGATATATTCGGTAAATTACCTGCCGACCAATTATTTAACGAATTAACATATGAAAATTTAGATTTAGTTTTAGATGAGATTGAGGCAACGCAGGATTTAAATATAGCCATTATTTTTGATGATGTAGGTGCAAGTTTAAAAAACTACGATACTATGATTTTAATGAAAAAGCTAATATTTAATCGTCGTCATTTACGGACATCTGTATTTTTTTTAGTCCAAACATATTATTCAATTCCAAAAGATATAAGGAAATTATTTAGCAATCTTTTTATTTTTAGAGTTAATAAAAATGAACTTACCACTATTTTTGATGAGATAGTAGAGGATAAAGAAATTACAGATATAGCACCACAGATAAGTAAATTAATATATGATAAACCTTATAATTTTATGTTTATAAATACTGATAGTCAAAGGATTTTTAAAAATTTTGATGAATTAATTATATCCAGTTAATATATAATGGGTTGGGGAACAGTTGTTAAATTTATCGCTCCGTTAGTGTTAGACCAAATCATAGATAAGGTCATCAAGAAAGAAGATGGAGGTGCTATTAAAAAAACTCAACTCGCACAGATACACGCAGGAGAGTATATCCTTCCAAAGGGCGTTAAGCCAACTCCCGCACAGCGTAGGGCAGTAGCAAAAAAGAAAATAACTAAACAGAAGGCAAAGGCGAAAGCCCCGAAGAAAGCACAGGTTAGAAAACCGCAGATTAGAAAACCTGTTAATCAGCTGGTTAAAAAGAAACGCAAAGGTAAAAAATAAATATATTTAATAATACTATAATGAGTATCTTTCGTAAAGGAGGTCTTAAAACATTCGGCAGAAATCTTTTTAAGAAACAGGCAACAGGTATTAACAAAATTTTTAGCAAGGTTAGTGAAGGTGCTAATTTCTTACAGAATGATAAGATTAGTAAGATTGTAAATAGCCCTGTTCTTGATGCTCTTGCTGGTAGGTTTGGTGCTACTGGTGTTTTACAGGGTGTTCGTCAGGGATATAATCAGTTGGGTAATGTTAAAAAATTCGCTGATGTTGGTGCTGAATTAGGTTCTATTGGTATGAAGGTTGAAAAGGATGGTGTTGATAAAAACACAATTGAGAGGTTAAGCAAGGCGAGTAAAAACATCGCAGGTCTTCCAAAATAAGGGTTTCGTTCCTTTAACGAAGTTTTTTGTTTTACTTTTTTATAAAAGTATATATATATATAATGAGTTTTAGTGTTGTTATTGATAGTGTTGATGCTTACGCAGGAGCGAATGTTTATGATAAAAAATATGCTATTGATTGGTCGTTTCTACCCGAAGGAGAATATGATTTAACATATAGTTTTGTTTCATCACCAGCATCGGCAGGGGCGAGTGATGTTAAAGGTATTGCTTTGGAGGGACTTGGAACACAATTACAGGTTTATTTAGCTGGTAGTAAAACAGATACTAAAAGTTGTAATCTAATTGGTCTGTTAAATCGTGTTAATTTTAATGACGGGACAGCTCGTCAGCGTTTCCAACAACCGAGTTTTAATCCTCCTGTTGTTTTAAAGCAAAGACCGAGTAATAATATTTTTAGTGTTAAAATGGTAAATACTACATCGGGGACAGGTGCTACGGCTGGAATGGGTGGAAGTTATATTTTAATATTACATTTTAACAAGAGAAAGTGATGGAAAAAAATAGCCTCATTTTAATAATAAACGATTTACGCTCCAAGCGAGATGCTCTTTCATTAGCACACGAAGAATTAAAATCCAATAATGACGACTGGAATAAGGGAATAATCTTATTGAGTTTAACAGGTGGATTATTAGAAAGTGCAAAGATGAAATTAAATCTAAACGGAGCAGGTTGGGGATTATTACCAATTTTAATAAGCAGTATTATTGCCTCTATGAGTAGTTTAATTAAATTTAGAAAGTATCCTGAACGCATGGAGGTGTTAATACAAGGTATAAGTTTATTAACTAATACATTAAATAAATGCCGTAATCATAAGGAAGTTGATGATGATATATTAATTGATTATAATATGGCGTTGGAGAAACTGGAAACATCTGTTTATCCATCGGTCAGGAAAAAGTATTTGAATAAGTCGCACAGAAATTTAATAGAAATAATGAAACAGGAGAAAAAATATTATGATGCTATCGATAATGTTAATACAGGTAAAGATATTGAAAGTGATATAAGTAGTGATGATTTATCAATTAATTATAGCAACTCACCATTACAGACAAAAAAAGAATTACCAAAAATAAACGAAGAGCATGATTTATAATTTTCTTACTTTATATTATAATGGGAATGCTTACAGCTGGACTTAAAAAGTATAACTCAAAAGAGGAGGTTGCAAAGAGAAAGGCAAGACCTAAAAATAATAAATTAGCACGACAATCAATAGCAAATCAAAAGAAAAATAAATCAAAGAAAACATTAATATATAAATAAAATGATAGTTTATAATTTATGAAATCAATATGAGAAAAATATATTATAAACCGAATATATAATAATGGAAGAAACAAACGACATACCAAAATATAATGAAATAACCAAAGGATATATTTATAAGTGGAGAGAACAAAATCCAGATAAATATAATGAGTATCACAGAAAATATTATGCTGTAAAAAAAGAAGACCCTGAATGGCGTGAAAAACATAATAAACGCTGTCGTGAATATAACAGAAAATATGCAGAAAAAAAGCGTGGCGGAGAACCAGCGAAACCAAGAGGCAGACCTAAAAAACCTACCGATTTCCTATCATTACTGGAAGAGAAATTCATGGGTGAAGATATAGACTTAACAGATGAGATTATATTGTTGAATTGATTTAAAGATATAACAATATATACATCTAACTAAAAAATGCCTACTCGTAGCGAAGCACAAAAAAAATCACAGAAGGCATACAGAGAGCGGAACAGGGCGAAATGTAATGCTATTAATCTTGCATCTCGTCATCGTAGATATAATGAGGTTGGTAGGGTTTATGCTAATACCTACTACTATTCTAAACGGAATTATACAGGCACAGATAATATGGGAAAGTATTTGAATAGCTTGTTTCTTGAAGTTTAGGGGTTTTATTTTAGGAGGTTTATTTTACATTATTTACTAAATTGAAATCACTTAAAGGTTTTTTAATGTGTATATAATATAAGATGAGTGAGCGAAGTGTAAATCCCAAAAGCATAGGTTTAAAGTCAAAACAAAAAATACTCAAAAAATTCCGCAGGGTGTTCCAAGTGCCTTTGGAAGATGAAAAGGATTTAATAGAGTATTTGCAAAGCATAGGCGTAAAAACTCGTAAGCGGAAACCTGAAAGCGTAGCAATAGCGTTATGGGGTAAAGCAGGTAAAATTTATAACCAATTACTACAAGATGAAAGGGAAGCGGAAATTAAAAGAATAAATATAAGGAATAAAAAAGAGGCAGAATTTATTAAGAAAGTTTTAGCGTTTGCTCGTAATCCTACAACCTCACAAAGGTCATTTAATTTACCTCGTGATGAGGTAATGGGTAAAATTCTAAAACAATTAGTTATTAATAAAAACAAAATTCTTATGAAGATAGGTAATGTATCATATCCATTAAATCAGGCTTTTATAGAAAAAATGCTGGTTGGTATTGCTAATGGTGATTGGTTAGTTGAAAATGCTTATGGTTATATTAGAACCAGCGACGAACAAGCGGTTTATGATTTAATGAATGCTACAACCTTTACATTAATAATATTAGATGAGGGATTATCTAAAAAGAAAAAGAAAGGGGCATTCTTTAAACATACTCATAATGTTCCTGATTTAGATTTGACTGAATACCAAATATCATATTCAGGTGATAAATACGAAAATTATGACGATAGTTGTTTTATACAATCCATCATGAAATTCTTTAAGAATAATGATATTGATGCAGATGCTAAAATTGCTCGTGCTAAATCCAAAATGATTACAAGAACTATGACGGCACAAGTAATAGAAAAAGTAGCAAAAGAATTGGAGGTTAGTATATCAATCATAGATGAGCGTGATGAAAAAGGCAAGAATAAAACTCGTAAGGACATTAAAAATAAGGGTTGTGAATTGGTTATTCCGTTAGGTTTAATTGACGAGCATTACTTCTTGATTGAGGAAGTCCCTATTACCAAATACGCTCTTACTAATTTTAAAGAGTTAGAAGGTGTGGATAGGTGGAATGAGGTTTATAGAACTGGTAATAAAAGAACCAAAGACCGATTTATGACGAGTTATGATGTTATTAGTTATATGTTTGATAATAAAGATACATACCTAACTGAATTAGAACCTAATGCTATGTTGGGAACTATCCATTATGATATTGCTATGAATATTGATGTTTATGATGTTGGTGGTGATGATTGTAAAGAGGTTGAATATAAAGAAAGGGGTATTAATCCTATTACTGGCGAACCGAAGGAAGATGAGATAATATGCTATTTTGACTTTGAAAGCACTACCGATAATGGGAAACACAGAGCATATTTAGTTGTGTTTAAAACGGACAAAATGGATACGCCGAGATGTATTGAGGGTAAATTTTGCGGTAAGCGAATGTTAGAGCAAGTTGCAAGATTACACGATTACAAGCCTATAAGGTTTATCGCTCATAATGTTAAATACGATTTCCAATTCTTATACGAGCATTTATATCAAGTCAGTAAAATACAACGAGGCAGTATGCTATTATCTGCAAGAGCGGATTTCTATGTTGATAATAAAAAATGTAAATTTAACTTTGTAGATAGTTATTCGTTTATTGCTACTAAATTATCAGCGTTCCCTAAAATGTTTGGATTTGAAGGGGAGAAAGAAATCATGCCTTATGGTTTGTGGAATACAAAAACAATTAAGGATAAATTTATGCGTTTGAGTGATACTCGTAAATATTGTGATAGGCAATTAGTTAGTATGAATATCGGTAAATTAGTAAGTGATGAGGAAAAGGAGGAATACTATAAATCATTTGTGGATAAGGCGAAAGAGTGGGATTGTATTATTAACGATGATTTTAATGGCGAACACCTTGTAGATATAATTAAATACTCTAAAATGTATTGTATCGTTGATGTGGAAATTCTACAAAAGGGATATGAGAAATTTAAGGATTGGATTGATGAGGTGTGTGAATTAGACATTAACCATTATATTACCTTACCATCAATAGCCGATGCGTATATGAAAAAGAGTGATGTGTATGAAGGTTGTTTTGAAATATCAGGAAGCCAATTAATATTTATACAAAAATGTATGGTTGGCGGAAGAACTATGACGAGTGAGAATAAGATGTTTAATTTTACAGGTGGTAATGGTATTGATTTAGATGACCTTGATGCGGTTAGTTTATATCCATCAGCGATGAAACGAATGGGTGGTTATTTAATTGGAACGCCGAAGGTCTTGCATAATAAAACCTATGAATTCTTAAAATCTATTGATGGGTATTTTGTAGAAATAACTATTACCAAAGTAGGTATTAATAAAAAGTTTCCGTTGATGAGTTATATTACCGATACAGGAATTAGATTATGGACTAATGATATGGTTGGTAGAACTATATGGGTTGATAGGTTTGCGTTAGAAGACCTAATAGAATTCCAACAAGTAGAGTTTGTGATTGATAAAGGTTATTATTACAACGAGGGAAGAAACTACCAAATTGGCGAAACCATAGAACATTTATTCCAGACCAGACTTGCTATGAAAAAGAAAAAGAATGCCGTAGAACAAGTGTATAAATTACTCATGAACTCCGCTTATGGTAGAACGCTATTAAAACCATTTGAAGATGAGAAGGTTTATGTTAGTGAGAAAAATCACGACAAGCATTTAGTTCGGCATTATGATAGTGTTAAACAAGTCCAAAAACTACACGACAACAGCTATGAGATTACACAGCAGAAACCTATAATAGAACATTATAATTTGGCTCATATCGGTTGTGAGGTGTTAAGTATGAGTAAAAGAATTATGAATGAGTTGATGTGTTTGGCGGAGGATATTGGTGTTAATATTTATTACCAAGATACGGACAGCACACATACGCCAGTTGCAGATATTCCACGATTAAAAGAAGCTTACTTTAAAAAATACGGACGAGAATTAGAAGGTAATAATATGGGACAATTTAATTGCGACTTTGATAGTAAAAAATTAAAGGGTAAAATCCGCTCCGTTGAAAGCGTGTTCTTGGGAAAGAAATGTTATGTAGATAAACTACAAGGCGACGAGGAGGGAGTATTTGATTATCATATTCGT
>JGI24005J15628_10001025_pt1 | contig 15213 bp, 13 predicted proteins | sample LinPmetageLP40_FD_15628 | JGI IMG/M metagenome (IMG submission 15628)
TGGGTTTGTGTATATCATGTCATGTCGAATCCTATTACATAATCTGGATTTGAGGGATGGGTTTATATTGAGGTGCGTTATTGTTAGTCAGTCATTCTGAATCTGCCAGTCAGTCATTCTGAACTTGTTTCAGAATCTGGTTATATGGTACTTAGTGTTTGAGATTCCGAACTTGTTCAGAATGACCAGTACTTGTTTGATTTTGTAGTTTAACAAAGCCGATGTTTGCGCCTGATGGGTGAAACTGCACGAAGTCCAGACTTTCAGCCTATTGATGTCGCACATTGATAAATTCTAAGCTCTTACAAGCTCATCATTTCTTTGAATTTAGCAGATTGTCTTCTGCTCACCTCCACTTTATCTCCTCCTTTGAGCTTGACCATCAGTCCTCCGTTGAACCAAGGCTCGATGCTTTCCAGCCAACTCAAATTGATAATGTGCTTTCTACTTGCTCTAAAGAAACTTCTTTCGTCAAGTTTTTCATCCAAGGCATTGAGTGACTTATGAATCATCGGTCTGTTCTTATCAAAGAATACTTTGATATAATTTCCATCAGATTCGAAATAGCGAATATCTCCCAAGCTCACAAACCAACATTTGTCACCATCCTTGACGAATACCTGATCATTCAAACCTAGTTTTTTATCTGACTTGACGATCTCTGATGACTTTTCCTGAGTTTTCAATTTGGCAATACTCTCTTCGAGTCTTTCAGGCTGTATCGGCTTTTGTAAATAATCTAGTGCATTGACTTCGAATGCTTTCAAGGCATACTCATCATATGCTGTGGTGAATATCACCTTGGGTACTGCATCCAACATCTCAAGCAACTCAAAACCAGTTTTTCCGGGCATTTGAATATCCAAAAATAACAAGTCAGGCATGTGCTCATTGATAAGCTCAAATGCCTCATCAGCATTTGCGGCTTCTGCAGCAATTTCTATTTCTTTATGTTTTTCTAGCAAACTGGTCAATTCCTTTCGTGCCAGTCTTTCGTCATCAATTATAATTGCCTTCATATCTGTTGTATTAGGGGAATAGTAAGCTTGGTCAGTACATGCGTTTTAGATTCATTGTTGATCTCGAAAGATGCCTCCTTTCCAAAAATAAGCTTTAATCGTTTAAGCGTGTTTTTTACTCCGAGCCCACCTTGGATAGCTGGTTCGTTCTCAGGAACATATTGGCCACTATTTCTGATTTCTATTTTCAATTGACCATTGATCACCTCAGTTTTCAGTTGAAGTTCTCCACCCTCCTTCAATTTAGAGATTCCATGTTTGATCCCATTCTCCACCAGTGTCTGCATCATCATGGGTGGGATACTAAAATGGTAAGATTCACGGTCAATATCCAGAGAAAATCGAAGTCGCTCCTCATACCGCGTATCTTCCAAACTCAAGTAATCTTTCACTGTCTCCATTTCTTGCTTGAAACTAATAAGTCGAGATTGATCCGTGTCTAGCGATTTTCGCATGATGTTGCTCAATTGCGTGATGGCCAGCTTAGATTTCTCTGGATTCTCATCTACTAAGGCTCGAATGCTATTCAATGAATTGAAGATGAAATGTGGATTGAGTTGTGACTTCAAATTCTCAAGCTCCATTTGTCTAAAAGATGCCTCATGCTTCAGAGACAGATTATATCTCTCGAAGTATTGGAAGATAAAATAGAAAAGTGACCAGATAAATATAATCAGGGCATTTGCAGTAGTATTACCTAAAACCGGAATCACATTCAACAGTCCTGGCTGGTACATATCTAGCATATACGTCACACCCACTCTTATAAAGTAAATAGGAAGCCCAATCACAATAGTTGAGACAAGTATTCTTGGAGTAAGTGCCATCATTGAAAGACCTATCCACTCCCTCTTTTTGATGACATATCTGTAAAAATGAGTCGCCACAAAAAAGAAAAGCCCCTCTACCAGCAAAGGGATAAATAGCTTACCTCCCAGATTTGTAGATGCTACAGATATATTAGCCACAAGGCTATTGATCAGGACATAAAAGCTCCATCCAATAATCTGAAACGACCAATATAGTTTATTCTTATTCATGCGAAGACCTGTTGAACCGCAAATTAGTGCATTCTGCGATTGCTACTTTGTGTTTTATACCAGTGGCAAATAACAATGTCAATGGGGAAAGTGTCATACATCTGTGCTGACCATATACAAAAACATCACGACCGTCAGCCCAATCAATATCCAAGAAACAGCGTCTAGTATTTTTTTATACTGACTCATCCAACCGTCTCGAATCAAACCCATCAGCAAAAATGATACGCCCGCCATCAAGTACATGGTGAATTCCCAATAATCAGGCTTGATTAATTGATAGAGTGCAAATACAATTAATAATAATGCCGGAATGTATTGCTTTCTGCCCTGTTTCTCATTTTCCAATGGCTTGTTCTTTTTTAAGTTTAAATTTTGGTACAAACCTACGAATAATCAACCTGGTACCGCGATCATATGTAAAGTAGTTCCATACCCAGTTACTGAAAATCACGAGCCTATTTCTCAGTCCAATGATTTGCACCAGGTGTACGAACATCCAGGTAATCCACGCCATAAGTCCTCCATAAGTGGTGTTTCCTGGGAGATCCACTACGGCCTTATTCCTGCCAACAGTAGCCATCGATCCCTTGTCATAAAACACAAATGGTTTAAGTGTTTGATTTTTTTCTAGCGCCATTAAGTTTTTTGCCAATAGTGCCCCTTGCTGCATCGCTGCAGGCGCCATCATCGCGTGTCCGTTTGGAAATTTTTTGGATTTCATGGTAGCCACATCACCGATCGCAAAGATGGAATCTTGCCCCTCTACCTGATTAAATTCATTGACCAATATTCGTCCTTTGTCAATGACTTCCTCTTTCAATCCATCAATCACATTGCCCATCACTCCTGCTGCCCAGATCACGGTGAAAGTCTGGATTGTTTCTCCATTGCTGAGCGTGGCTACTTCCCCATCAAAATCAGTCACAAAACATTGAAGCTTCACATCTACATCAAATTTACGCACATAGGAAAACGCCTTTTCACTGGCCTTTGTTGACATCGCACTTAGGATCTCCTTCTGACCTTCTACAAGAATGATCCTCATCTGAGTTAAATCAAGTTCAGGATAGTCTTTTGGCAATACATTCCTTTTGAGCTCCCCCAACGCACCTGCTACTTCTACACCAGTAGGTCCTCCACCCACTATGACAATATTCATATGCCGCTCCAAAGCAGAAGGATCTGTTTCAATCACCGCATTTTCAAAATTCTGAAGAATATGGCTTCGCAGATCCAGTGCCTGAGGAATTTGCTTCAAAGGAAACGCATTCTCCATGATGGTCTTATTTCCAAAGAAGTTAGTCTTAGAGCCAGAGGCTATCACCAGATAGTCATAATCCAGTGTACCGATATCTGTGTATATATTCTTGATCGTAGGATCGATGTGCTCTACATTCGCCATTCTAAAATAGAAATTCTTCCTTCCCTCAAGCTGCTTTCTTAGTGGTCCTGCTATAGAGTCTGGTTCCAGTCCCGCTGTTGCTACCTGATAAAGCAATGGTTGAAAAGTATGGTAATTGTGCCGGTCTAACAGTACGACTTCAAAATATTTTTCATTTATTTTATGGGCTAGTTTTATTCCGCCAAAACCACCACCAATGATCACCACACGCTTCAAATTAGAGGGTGGGATCGGAATCTTATGCGCTATAGCCATCTGAAATAAGGAGTTGTTATGAAAAGTTCATTTCCTTATACGGATAAATGAACTTTTTGTATGTAAAAATCCTTATACATATGAAACCGAATTTTTCATAGTTGATAATTTCAAGGTTTTGGTTGATTGAAAAGCCCCGATTCGGGGCTTTTCTTATTTCTAGCCACCATTATTTGGGTATAATGCTAGTGTTAAGTCAAACTTCCGAACGTCATGCTGAATTCATTTCAGCATCTCATTGACAATCAGTAGATTCCGAAACACCGTGCCTGCACGCTGTCGCTGAAGCTTTAGCGCAAGCAACTGGGCAGGCTGGAGTTCGGAATGACTGACCTGACACAGTATGCTTGACTTGACACCAGTGGCATAAACAGATACTGTGTAGGAGAGTGTGATTAGCAGTACTATAAGGGAACTCAACAACGGTTGATTTTGAAGAACTGGGAAATATATACTTGAGTTCTATTAATGGAAACAGGTCGTCATGCCGGAAAATAAAGATTTACCTTTTAAAAAATCTTTATTTATCCGGTATCTCAAGAGATCACGGATAATTTTCTTCGTTTCAAAAAGTTAAATGAATCCCGATTGGTGTTATCGAGACGAGATGACGTTCTTGCGCTATTTTGATCCTGTCTATACACTAGGTTTTTCCTAGATTTCGTGTCCTCACGCCTGCGTGCCACAGCACTTCGGTGTGCAGGCACGAACCTTTTTATAACACTGAAATGGGCAGTGAAGACCTGCCTATGCCGGTCAGGCAGGCGCAGCCCATGGCGGGCAAAGAGACTTTATAGATAGACTTTATTTAGTGGACATTATTAACCGAAATCAGACTATATCATCGTAATCCTAACTTTCTTCTTCTTCAGTCTACTATTATCTACTTCTTTGATTAGCTGATTTACTTTTGAGGCGCGAACAGATACAAAAGCACAATCAAGTTTTACTTCAATCACTCCTAACTCCTCCTTTTTCAGGCTGCCTTGCTTGAAAAATAAACCTGCGATATCGCCTTTAGAGATTTTATCTTTCCTTCCCCCAGATATGAACAATGTTTTCCATTTAGAAGGTTCTGGACCAGGCGAGGGTATTAATTTTTCGACCTCAATATCATTGATGAAGTCAGGTAGCCTCTCTCCTTCCCATTGCAAGACATAGGCTGTTCCATCGCTCCCCATTCTGGCAGTTCTACCATTTCGGTGGGTGAACTCCTGACTTTTGAGTGGGAGGTGATAATGTAAGATAAACTTGATCTCTGGGATATCAAGCCCTCTTGCTGCTAGGTCAGTCGCCAGCAATAGTTGATGGGTTCCATTCCGGAACTTGATCAGAGCTCTCTCCCTGTCTTTCTGCTCCATACCCCCATAGAAGCATCCATGACTGATATCATGCTCGGTAAGAAAGTCACTGACCCGCTGTATGGTGTCTTTGAAATTGCAAAAAATAATACCTGGCTTATTGCCAATATGACTCAGTGCCTCTACAAGCGTTTCTAGTTTATCTTTGGATGGAGATATGATCGTTTTCACTTCCAACTGTGAAAGTCCTTCTCCCAAATAATCAATTGTTACAGGATTCTGCAGGCCTACAAAACCAGGGATTTCGGCTCCCTTCGTAGCCGATGTCAAAATTCGCTTTTTCACATCTTGCAATTCCTTAGTGATATCATGCATCTCTTCTTCAAAGCCTATCTCCAATGACTTGTCAAATTCATCAAGTACGAGTGTCTTGATATACTCTGTAGGAAAAGACGCTCTCCTCAAATGATCTGCTACCCTACCAGGTGTTCCTATGAGAATTGCTGGTCGATGTTTGAGATCGATCTTGTCCTTCGACCCTACACGCCCACCATATATGGCATTAACCTTATATCCAGTTCCCATATTCCGTATCACTTGCTCTATTTGCAATGCTAGCTCTCTAGATGGCACAATAATCATTGCCTGTACTTCGGTGCAATTGGCATCCAGAGAGGATATGATTGGTAGTAAAAATGCCACAGTCTTCCCTGTACCAGTTGGAGAAAGCAATATAGTATTTGGACTGGAATATATCGCTTGATGCGCCTCTTCCTGCATAGAATTAAGGTGTTCTATATTCAATTTATTGAGAATGTCTTGTTGATTTTTTATCGTACTTGGCATTCGGCAAAGTTAGGATTAATAAAATGATATGAGAGAAACTGATGTACATTTAGCAAGGAAATCGGGTTTAAAAAAAGTGTTGATTTTTTTCCGTGTAGTCTCACCAGCTGAGAAGTCATTCCGAAGGAATCTTTACCAATATTACAAGAAAATCAACTTCATGATAAAGATTTCTCCTGCTCTCCTTCGATATCATCTCTTGAGAACATACGAAATGACTTCGAATATGTTAAAACCCGATTTCCCTGGGTACATTTCGATATCCATTGACAATGTTCAAATTATATCTAATATTTGATACTCATAACATTTCATAGCATGCAATACGAAGTAAATACACCATCAGAATATCTGTCCACTATCGATGATGACTGGAGAAAGAGTACGCTGGAGAGCATTAGAGAAATAATTAAATCTCAAACTCCAAAGTTGGTGGAAGGCATCAACTACAAAATGTTGAGCTATAGTGATGATAGAGGCATTATATTTCACCTCAATGCGCAAATGAATTACGTGAGTCTATATGTAGGAGACACTAAAAAAATTGATTTTGATGGAAGCCTACTCAAAGGTCTTAACATTGGCAAAGGCTGCATTCGATTTTCAAAGTCAATAGCAGTTGCCGATACAAAAATTGCAGAATTTGTCGAACGTGCAATTTACTTATGGAATAAAGGGGAAGATATAGGGTGTTAAACCCAATCACTTTCTAGGATTGCGTACTCATAATTATCAGCCCAGCCTGATCTCAATGGCAGTGCCTTTCTTTTGGATCCTTCCCTGGTCATCCCCACTTTTTCAAGTAATCTAACGGACCCTATGTTTTCAATCGCACACCCAGCTTCAATCCGATGAAGATTCAACTCTTTAAATCCGAAATCTAAAATTGCATTTAAAGCTTCCGTTCCAAAACCTTTGCTCCAGTAATCAGGATGTAGTTTGAACCATACTTCCGCTGATTTGAACATGGCACTTCCTAAGTTCAATACGGTCAGCCCAATAAATTGATTCTCATCAATGGTCTCCATCATAAATGTGTATTTCCTGATGTCTGACTGTTCGTTGTCAGATACCAGGACATCCACTATCGCCTGGGTCTCTTCAATGTCCTTTGGAATACCGAGCGTATTAGACTTGTCAACTCCTGGTGAAGAATGGAGCATATGGATCACTTGCAGATCTGATAACTCAACAAGTCGCATCTTTAGTCTATTGGATTCTAAATTCAGAATACTCATCAACTTATCTCCTTCTTCTTGGCAGCATTGACAAACAAGACATTGCCTACTCCTTCATACCCCTCGAATAGGGCATCTTCATTTTGCTTGAGTGCTTCACTTCTAAAACCGACAATGGTAAGATCTGCATCTTGCGAACGTTGGTTGATCACTTCTTTGGTACTGACATTTTCTTTCTTGGCGATCAATTCCACGTTGTTGGAAGAAATCGGCAATCTTCCTGTTTTTATCAATTCAATTAGTTCTGCTCGTTGCTCTGCCATTTCGTTGGCAGGGAAGATACTAAAAATCTTGATCTGTGCTTTTTTCCAGTCAGGATGCCCCATGAGCACATATCCCATCATAATCATCAGATTGCCATTCTCCAAATCCGCAGGTGTAATCCAAATATGAATATTGTGCATAAAGCCAAAATCCTTCTCTGAAGTGCCTAGAATACAAATATCCAAGCCAGCAGATCTCACCAATGTGAAGTTCTCTACAATCTGATGTAGGTTGCCAGGCTCTGACTTTGCATACTCGAACAAAATCATATTGATATCCTTGCCCGATACGCTCGGAAGTTGGATCGCTTGGGCAATCGCACTGGTAAATGATGGAGAAATCATCGTATCCAGATACACATTGCTCTTGTTTTCTCCGGATATTTTGATCAATCTAGATAGTTCATCTTTAGATTTTTTGTGGGTTTCTTTAGAGAAATAACCATTCATATAGTGGATGTAAGTTCCGAATCCATAGCGATGAGATACCCAACGCATAAAACTAAATGCGACAGGTCTTTGAAAGAAATCCGAAGAAATACAGATTACAGATGGCCTCCAATTCTCCTCGCTTCGTTCAGCATTCTGAATAAATACCTGAATCTGACGACTGAGTTGGAAAACCACTCCTTGGAAAATTTTAACCAAACCCTCACTGTCTTTCTTCGTATTGGAAATAATCACATAGGTAATCGACATTACAATAACAGCAATAAAGGCATATCTGGCATTCATACTGAACATGAGATAGATACAAAGTACAGCACCAATCAAAGAGATATACCATTTGGATTTGAAAGAAGGGCGATACGAAGGATCCGCTGCAAAGTGTTGCAAAAACGAAATCAGACAGATCGATCCGTAGGTGATCATAAAGAACATAGATATAATTTGCGCTACGGCATTAACATCCCCAAGAGCTACAAAAACGACCGCTATGATGCCGGTAACAATGGTCGCATTGTAAGGTTCATTGGTTTCAGGTTTTCCTTTAGCCAGTGTTCTATTCATTTTAGGAGCGGGAAAAATACGATCACCAGCCAATGCCTGCAATGTGCGAGGCGCCACCATGATACTGCCCAAAGCAGAAGAGATAGTGGCACATGCCAATCCAAAAGGAATAATAAGCCAACCCCATACTGCTATCTTGGACATGACTAGTTGATCATTGACCAAGTCGTAAGGACTTGCCGAGATCGTCAATTTGTATGCTATAAATACATAGATGACCATACCTATGACCGTTGCCATTAGCGTTCCCATCGGGATCGATTTTTTAGGATCTCTCAGATCTCCTGATAGGCCGACACCAGCTGTCATTCCAGTAAATGCCGGAAAGACAATGGCAAAAACAAAGAAGAAGCCCTTATTGTCATCGACCTTTGCCAACATATCAAATTCACCAGCAGCCTGGTATCCTGTATCTCCCACAAAAAATAAAATCAAGGCAATAAAAAGGATGCCCACCACCACATAAAGCGCCTTCATGCCAATATTAGCACCCTTTTTCATCATTAAGAAGACTAATAATATAACTACTGGAAGACTTATAGCTCTTTTAGGTAGTAAGATGTCATATTCTACCTTGACGAAATCTATCACTGGCGTAAATGCCTCCGCAAAAGCAATTACATAAAATGCCACACTCACCGCCTGAGACATATATAATGCTATCCCAATGGCTGCTCCTATATTGATACCAAATGATCTGGAAATGATGTAGTACTCACCGCCTCCTTCTACTTTCTGATTGGTCGCAATCTCAGCAATCGCCATCGCAGTAGGGATCGTCACCAGATGCCCAAAAAGAATAATACCCAACGTACCAAGGAAGCCTAAGTTCCCCACAGCATATCCGAATCTGAGGAACATAACAGCCCCCAGGATGGTTGATATAGCGGTAAAAAATACCGGGGCAGTTCCGAAATTAGCCTTACTTTTCTTTAAATCCATTCAGTCTTAAAATTAAGTGAATTAAGATAGGTGGATTATCTGGAATTGTGAAAAATTATGAAGATTCTCTATGATTTTTTTGATTGCTATGCGTTTGGGTATTATCCAATATGAGTCCTTTACAAGTCATCGCAGCAAAGCGAATAAATACTTACTTCAACAGTAGGCTCGCGCCAGCGGGGGTTAAAACCTAGCTACTTTGAATCTGCCACTCTCCTATTTTCTAACTCTAAGAGGTTTGAGAGCAATAGCTTCCTAAATGATTACAAAAGAGAGGCTGGGTCAAATATCTTTGAGTTGTAACACAAAAAACCCCTCTCTTATGAGCAAAACTATATTATTCTCTCAGGTTATATCTAAACTTGATCGTACTATTTTCAATAGACAGGCAGAAAATAAACAAACTAACAAGCGCCCAAATGATTTTGGCAGATGGTCGCACTTGGTATCGATGTTGTTCTGCCAGTTTTTCAAAAGCACTTCGGTACGGAATATCAGCATGTCTGGGAGGATAAAAAAAGACTCCAAAACCATAATCGGAGCTGTGTTTTTTAGGAAAATCAAATCCCAAGACACCATTTCTGTTTAGTGTCTCTAAGAAAACCATATTCAAAAGAGTGGTTTGTGGATACCTTTTAATAAAAATGATTTTTGGAAATTATGGCAAAATTATGCTAGATTTATCTTCCTGAATAGTTGCATTTTTTTAACAGTTTCAATAACATTAGTGTTTTTAACTTTGACAAAATCCTGTTTATATATACTTTTTTTCGTTATTAATGTTAGTGCTCAAGCCCAGCAAGTTAAGTTATTAAAAACTACGCTGGGTTCTGCTGGCGGTTCATATAATACAACAATATCTGGCGCATACAGTGTTAACCAAACCATAGGTCAATCTTCGTTAACAGGCAGCTTTAGTGCTGGTAGCATTCGGGTTTTACAGGGGTTTCAGCATCCTTACCTGCATGGTTCCGTTTTTAAACAGGCGTCAACGCAAACCCTCTCTGTATATCCAAACCCATCTTCGGGCAGGGTTATTTTAGATAGGCTGCAAGGTAGCGAACCAGAAAAAATAGGAGAGCAATTAACCATTTCATTATTTAATATGGCGGGTAAACTAATAGAAGAGGAGATTCTCCTAGACAATGGAAAACCTATTGAAGTTGATTATAGTATGGTTAATAAAGGGGTTTACCTATTAAAGGTGGTAGGCAAAAAAAATGGGCTTAGTTCGGCCATAATTATACTAATTTAATATGAAGTACCTGTTCCTGTTCTTATTGCCTGTTTTTTCGCTACCAATTTATGCACAAAGTTGGGTTGGATTTAGCTTTGGAGGCAATTTTAGTCAGGTTAGGTTTACAAACTCCGATGGAGTGGTAAACAAAAACCTTAAGGGCTTGCCGGGTACTACGGCTACGGTTTTTTACCAGCGGAGTATCTCTAAGGAAAAAAAGATGTATTCTGCCACTAACCTTATTGGTTTTGAACTGGGTTATAAATCAAGCAGGGTGCAAGACAAGGCCAGTAGCCTGCTTACTATTTGGAATATGCACTACCTAACAAACAGCCTTACTTTTAGACATAATAGCAATTCCAAACGTAAAGCCAACCCTTTTTATGGGGGCGGGGTGGTGCTAGATTATTTAATGAGTGGCACCCAAAACCGTGGTTTTAACCAGTTTAATATTACCGAAGATATAAAACCACTGAATGTGAGTGTAACAGTAGAAACAGGTTTGAACTATCACATATCAGATGATGCGAATACAACGCTGCGACTTGCTTACTTGCGAGGCCTGGCTAATTTAGAAAAAGACCCCAGCCAACAGGCCTATATCCATGCTTTGAGGTTGTCAATAACATTATTTTTCAACTTAAAAGATAATGGAAAACGAAAAAGATAATACTGTGCTTATAAATTATTCTCACTCAGAGCCGCCCAGCACAGGCGGGGAAACTCTGGGGAGATAACACTGCCATAAAGACCCTATTCCGATAGCTATCGAGATGGTGTCTTGGTGGCAAAAGAGGGTGCTTTAGACCTGAATAGTAGTAATAAACGTAAAAAAATATGCCATGCCTATAAAAAAATACGCGCTCGTTGTTCTTATATTTTTTAGCTGCCTGTTTGATGTTTCGGCTCAGAAGATGGGCTTTACCTATCAGGCAGTGGCCATTGACCAGTCCAAAGCCGAGAGTTTTGGCAGAGACTCCCAGGGAGAAATACTGGCAAACAGGAACATTATCCTACGATTTACCCTTATGGAAGGCAGTGAAGATGGGGCTATGGTATATCAGGAAACCCATAATACCACTACCGATATTTTTGGCATTTTCAGGCTGATAGTTGGCAGAGGAGATATTTTGTTTGGCAATAATCTGGAAGATTTGCAATGGGGTGAAATACCCTATTTTTTGCAGGTGGAAATTGACCTTGGTGAAGGGTTGGTTATTATGGGCATAGAAGAGCTTTTAGGATCGCCTTATGCGCTTAACAGCAACATTCAATTATTGGAGCTTAATGGCAGTGCGCTATCTATTTCGAAAGGCAATACCATTAACCTGGAGGATATTGATGCAACCAATGAGCTGGTACAAAATGCCGTGCTAAATGGCACCCTGCTTGAAATAAGCGATGCTGGTGGTACAACAACTGTGGATTTAGGCACACTGGCAAGCACTGACAATAGTATTACCAACGAACTGCAAACCATTACCAAAACAGGCAGTACCGTAACCCTATCCAATAGTGGAGGTAGCTTTACCGATGAGGTAAACGATGCGGATTTTGATGCAACTAACGAAATACAGAATATAAGCACTGATGGAACTGCTGGTAATCTTTCCCTATCAAGCGGTGCTACGCTTGGACTTAATGTCGATGATGCCGATGCCAGTGTAACCAATGAGATTCAAGACCTACAATTGGTGGGCAACAACTTAACAATCACCAATAACAGCTCCGCAACAACCATTGACTTAAGTACGACCAATACCCAACTTACCGAAGCACAAGTGGATGGGTATGTGAGCAATAATGGTTTTTTGACTACAGAAGTAGATGGTTCCATAACAAATGAGATTCAAGATATTTCTAGCACAGGTGCTGCGGGTAACATTACATTGTCTAGCGGCTCTACACTTGCACTCAATGTGGATGACGCAGATGCGAGTGTAACTAATGAGATTCAAGACTTACAATTGGTAGGAAACAACTTAACAATTACCAATAACAGCTCTGCAACAACCATTGATTTAAGTACAACCAATACCCAACTCACCGAAGCACAAGTGGATGGGTATGTAAGCAATAATGGTTTTTTGACTACAGAAGTAGATGGCTCCATAACCAATGAAATTCAAGATATTTCTAGCACAGGTGCTGCGGGTAACATTACATTGTCTAGCGGTTCTACACTTGCACTCAATGTGGATGACGCAGATGCGAGTGTAACTAATGAGATTCAAGACCTGAACTTGACTGGAGATGACCTTACGATTACCAATAATGGAGCAGCGACCACCATTGACCTAAGTGGCTACATGGATGATACCAATACGCAGCTTACAGAAGCACAAGTTGACGCTTATGTTAGCAATAATAGCTACCTAACCTCATTCACCGAAGTGGACGGTTCAGTAACCAATGAGATTCAAGACCTGAACTTGACAGGCAACGATTTAACCATTACCAACAATAGCTCTGCGACTACCATTGATCTAAGTAAATACAATGCTTTTGCAACCGCCTCTAACATAACCTCAAACTCACCTGGCAATATCGCTACCGATAATTTCGTGTTTGGTAGTACTTCTCTAGATAACATCGCTGGAACTGACGATGATAATCGCATGTTCTTCGACAAAAGTAAAGGTGCTTTTCGGGTAGGGAGTGTAGGAGGTACACAATGGGATGATGCCAATGTGGGTGATTATTCTTTTGCGGCAGGACAGACGACAATCGCTTCGGGTGATGGTTCTTTTGCTTCTGGATTAGGCAGCACAGCTTCTAATTTGGGTTCATTCGCTTCAGGGGAGGCAACTGCTTCTGGGCCTTATTCTTTTGCTTCAGGACTTCAAACGACCGCTTCTGATGTCGGCTCATTCGCTTCAGGATGGCTCGCAAGTGCTTCTGGTATTTATTCTTTTGCCTCAGGATTTCAAGCAACCGCTTCTGGTCAATATTCTTTTGCTTCAGGTGGTGGAAACGCTTTGGGCGGATTTTCTTTTGCTTCAGGCACCTCAACCGCTTCGGGTGAAGCTTCTTTTACTTCAGGGTATCAAAACACCGCTTCTGGCGCAGCCTCTTTTGCTACGGGGATGGGTACAATCGCACCTTCTTATACAGAAACCGTACTTGGTGCTTATAATACAGATTATACTCCCACTAGTACAACCGCCTTCAATAGCAGTGATCGATTATTTGTCATAGGCAATGGCATAGGTACTCCTACTATTATTCGATCCGATGCCTTAATTATGCTCAAAAGTGGAGATGCCACTCTTAATGGAGAACTCACCATTGATGCCGACAATATAGGGGGAAGCGATGGCTATACCTTACCTGGTCAGGATGGCGCAAACGGGCAAGTAATGACTACTGATGGTTCAGGTACTGTAATTTGGAGTGCCGCATCAACACAGCTTACTGAAGTGCAAGTAGATGCTTATGCAGATGATAATGGATACTTAAAAACGGAGGTTGATGGTAGTACTACTAATGAAATACAGAATTTATCCAGTGTACTTAATGAAGGAACTGACGCAAATAATAACAGAATATCTAATTTAGCGGATCCTGTTAATGCAAAAGATGTAGTGAACTTGCAATATCTTGAAGCAAAGGAGGCAAATGATTATGCCATTAATGTTTCATTAAGTGAGTATTTTCCAGGCATTACTGGAACAAGGTCTTTTGGTTTTACAGGGGCAAGTTTAGATAAGGGTAGTCTAATTTCAGTTAGTGGGAATAACTCAATAATAATCACCGAGGCAGGTGTATATGCCATGTCCGTACAAGGCTTTACTGATGTGGCAGTTGGAGACGATTTGAACATTGTTATTAACAATGTTCAAATAACACCAGTTTTAAGAAGTGCCAACATTTATATGGGTACCTATTTATTTGATCTTTCTGTTTCAGATTTTATTCATTTAAGCTATGTGGATATACCTACGGGTACTGGTGAAACAGTTAAACTCCAAATTTCATTTCACAAAATTTAGTGTGTTATGTGATTTTTATTTACTGACATCCGAGTAAAAGAAATGGACTATTAATTCCTTAGCACAAATTATTTGAAACTGTCATTGCGAGAGTGGAATTTCTAGCCCTTGTTGGTGTTCTTCACCAACAAGCGAGCAATTCCTCAGCTAGCTTTTATGAAGGTGGTGATGAAAGATATTCTTTCCTTACTCATTATATGGAGTGTTTGGGTGATTGACTCATGTTGGGTAGGTCATTGCTAGACTAGCTTATGCCCACAGTACCCTCTCCACACAGTCGCACTCTCCAACAGACCCTGAAACAAGTTCAGGGTGACTACATCGGGGGAGTATGACTATGGGAAACACCCTTTTGGTGATTGGTCATGATATACTTGAAGAAGGATAAGCAAACAAATACATTTTCTTGGTGCGGTCATGATCTCCACAGAGTCACTCCACTCCAGAGTCTAAAAACTTCACACCTGTTGAAGTCATTGCTAGACTAGCTACAGTCCCTCTCTCCACAAAGTCATCCTCTCCAACAGACCCTGAAACAAGTTCAGGGTGACTACATTGGGGGAGTATGACTGTGGAAAAACACCCTTTTGGTGATTGGTCATGATATACTTGACGAAGGATAAGCAAACAAATACATTTTCTTGGTGCGGTCACGATCTCCACA
>JGI24005J15628_10001026_pt1 | contig 15209 bp, 10 predicted proteins | sample LinPmetageLP40_FD_15628 | JGI IMG/M metagenome (IMG submission 15628)
TGAAAGTTCTTATGTGCATCGCCGTAGTCGCGGTCGCGGTCCCCGTTGATCAGGGACTCTGCTTTTTTTAAAATTTCATCGCGTTTCATATTAAATCATAACTCTTTGCTAGGTCTTGTGGTTCCACAAGATACAGGTTTTCCTTTGTACGGGTAACGCCCACATAGAATACGCGGTGCGTATCGTCAGGGTCTTTTCTAAACGCTTCTTCTGATGCCGTTGATAGGTCCGTGAACAGCACGACGTTATCCGCCTCGCCGCCCTTTGAGCCGTGGATCGTGGACACCTTGATGCGAGGCTCTGCGTTGAACTTTTCACCGCGGCGCAGTAGAGCCGTGATGTACGCTCTTTCGGTGGACGGTATGTTGTCCATCGCTTCATGCCAGATGCAGTCTCTGATGTCGGACTCCAGCCTAGCTGTACCCACTATCTGCACTAATTCCATAAGCCCGTGGTCCGCGATTAGTTGGTCGAGCGTCACTAAGTCCTCATCACCAAGTGCAGGCAGTTTTTTAAAGCCTCGCTTCAATCGTTCTTTGGTAGACATATAACTATATATGGTACGAGCCACTGCGCCGGTCACNTCACGGCCTTTGCGTAATTGCTCCCAGCCGTTAACNGCCTCGCTCACCTTTTCTGATATAGACCGTGTTCCGCGGTAGTCGAACAGGTANCCGTCTGTCTTGAGCTCTGTTGCTACGGGGGCCAGCATATAACCGGCTTGCGCCAGTATCAGCCAAGTGCCTTCACTCATNTCCAACTCGTTCACCGCGTATATGTTACGAACAGTACCCATAAAGTCCCTAGCTTTGTAAGTTTTAGGGTAACGACGGTGTATCCGGCTGGCTACCTTGCGAGCTAGGAAGTGAACTGCCTTGGGTATGCGGTAGGACTGTGACAGGGTTTCGGATGCGCCCTCAAGATTGATAAACTGGTCAACGTCGGCACCGGCCCAGCGGTAGATGGCTTGATCGTCATCACCAGCGCAATACATACGGTCTGACTTGGCGTCCAGTGCGTGAGCTATGTCCCACTGCAAAGCGGACAGGTCCTGCGCTTCATCCAGAAACGTCAGGGCAAAGCGCGGGCAGTAGTGTTCTGCCCCTTGTGCAAACTGCTCCAGCATATCNGTAAANTCGTACATTTCATTCTGCTTCTTGTATTCAAGCAAGGACTTGGCGACGTAGTTTACAGTGTTCCAAGACTCTTCGATGTCTGTCTCGTTATACTGTTCGCGCAAATCTATCTTACGAAGCCGTGCCAGATTGATGACGCCCAATATGGGGTCGTTAGCTTTTACTATGCTGGGTATATCGTCGTTATAGTCGATCCGCTTGTCTGTAGAAAGCTCAAAGCCCATGATTTGGCTGAGTTCTCTGTAATTCTCTTTCTGCATCACTTGATCTGTGCGTATGTCGCTCATGGCAAGAGACATACTATGCAGGGTGCGAAAGAAGGGTAGCTCCTTCGGGTCTAAATTAAATTTTGCCGCCGCCCTGTCCCGCGCTTCTTCCGCGGCCTTACGGGTAAACGAGAAGAACCCTATCTGGTTTGGCAGTACGCCTGCACCAAGAGCCTTCTCCACCTGATTAATCAGCGTGGTTGTCTTGCCTGTTCCGGGGGGTCCGAAATACCTAAACAAAAGGCTTGTCCCAGTTCTTTGTGTGCTCGGCCAAGGCTTTCTTGGCCTGTACGATTTGATACACACGTTGTCTGGACAGGTTAAACATCTTGCCAATGGCGGCTAGCGTCATCATGTTTTCTTTATATAAACGCCAAATCTCTGTGTTACGCTCAAAGTTCTTCATCATACAACTCTTCTATGTCTGACATGTGCTTGATAAAAACAGGGGTTTTGTCCCCAACATAGGACCCCACCACGTTAAACCACATAAACTCATGGGCCTCATCGGGCTCCATGTTGTCGCGGTCTATAAGAACACCAACGCATTTATCAAAGTCGTAGGCTACGACATCTTCCTGACCAGCGCGGTGAGCTATACCCATAAAGGCTTTTTCAAATCCATCGGCTAATAACATTAGAAAGGCACCTCCGTTGTTTCAAAATCTTTTAACGTAATGTCTACATCTGCACTGTCGAAGGCGGGTATCTCCCAAACACGAACTACCCGTCCCTTTATCTTTAACTGAATAGCAGAGCCCTCAATGTCCCGCAGTCTCTGCGCTATACGGTGTGACTTGTACTCAAAGAACTTGTTCTTCTTCAAGAAGCTTTCAAAGTCCCTCAACCGGAAATAAGTCTTACCGGTTTCCTCATCAGTCCACGGCTTACGAAGCAGTATTTCTTCACGGTCTTTTGCTTGCTGTAGATGACGGCAGAACTCTTCCAAGTAGTCGTAGAACTGACCGCTAACGCTTGCGTCCTCTGACACCTCCATGATAGCAGACTCGTTGTCTCGCATCTCTGTCATCATCGCAGATATACGTCCCTCCCAGACTATCTTGCTAACAGTGCGAGGCATGAAGCTGAGTTGCTCCATACAAGCCTTTTGAAACGCGGGTTGAGACAGCAGGGCCTCTGTGTCTAGCTCTAACGGCTCACCGTTTACATCCATAAACCATACGGGCGGGTTGGAGTTATACTTTCTAAGGTTTGCAACGATAGCCCCTTGAACCGCGGCACCTATGCCGTGCTTTCTGGTCATGCAGAGCTCTTTGTTACAATGTGTAACAATAGGCGCGTCGCTACAACGGTAAGCGTATTCCTTCTTTTCAAGCTGCTTGGCTATTATGTTGATCTCATTAAGAGGCAGAGGCGGCGACAAGAACTCGTTGTTATACCGCAACAGTTCTGTGTCCCAGCTATCTGGAAACGCTTTGCGAAGATACACACCTATATTGAACAGGCCGTTGTTGCGCCCGCCCTCGCTAATTAGCTCTTTACACAGATGCTGTAGACAAGGCGGACCGTCACGCATGACGATTGCACTCTTATCACTGTCCGATAGCTGTAGCTTCACTATCTCTTCAGGAGTCTGCTTATACTTTTCGTACTGAGCGATAAAATCATCCAGCGTGATACTGACACCCTTGTCATCAAATCCGTAGCGCAAGCCGTCTTCAGCGTCGTAGTACGGTAGGTTTAGAAAATTACCAACATCGCCGCGGTCTAGGTGCAACTTGACCTGCTTTGGAAATATCTCACTGCCACCGTAGCCAAGTGCCGCCGACACCTGTTGCAAAGTGGATTGCATATCCTTGGCGTCTATCCACTCTGTGGTAAACAAGAAGCAGTGCGCCCCGCCGGATTTAGAACGGGTCACAACTAACGGAAGCTTGAGCTTCCGGATCTTTTGTATCAACAGCTTATGATCTAACGGGTACTGATCTACGTCGATACAGCCCCAGACACACTTGTTCTGCTCGTTGATTGGAATAATACCAATGGCTAGACCTTTACCTGATAGGTGGCCTTTCCATAGTTCCGTGGTCCGTGGTTCACGTATAATAGCCGCCTTACCGGAGTTCTTCCCATTCGACTGGGTTTTCTCAATCTTGTAAGTGCCATACGCCGCTTCAAGGCCGCGAAATATTTGCTGAAATTTTTCTACAGACATGTTTGCCCCCAAAGGAAGAGACGGCGGGATCAATGGTACAAACCCGCCGCCTCAACTGCTTAGAACGGTACGTCAGAGTCGTCGTTTGAGGAGTCCCCTGCGGCTTCGTCCTGATGCTTTACGACAACATCACCTGTTGTCACACTTTGGGCAAACGTCTTGGCTTGTCCGTATGTGCCAGCGTCTTGCACTGGCCCTTCAAGGCTCATTTCCCACCCGTGCCAACTTCCTTTGCTGTTTTCTTCTGACACGGTCTTCAGATTGTAAACGTGGCTGAAACGTGGTGGGGTAAACGGGCCGTTTTTGCCCTGCATTACCCGTGACGAGATCATGCTATTCCACTTACGGCTTTTCTTTAACTGCGTGGACTTCATCGCAATCAGAGCCGTTTCAGAAGTACCGTCCTCATTCATCACAATTACAAAGTGCTGGTGAGTTTCTTCTATGTACTCACCCTCTCCGCCAACAACGTATTCCTTGTTGTCCTCAGAAGAACGCTCTGTTTTTGGGATGGTTTCCCCCGGAGCATAAATGGCCTGCGGAGCACCGCTTCCAACGCCTCTGGGAGCCCATTGAATGAACCGACGCTGATAGGCGCATGGAATGACTTTGATGCCGTCCTTGCCCGTGTAAACGTGCCCAGTGACGGTATTGTAGATGTCACCCTTGCGAGCAGTCTCATGCGTGTCCAGAAGCGGATCCAAACCCGACAGGATTTTAAGAAAAGGTAGCGCAAGATCTTCCTGCCCCATGTTCTCCATACCCATACCGGCATCAGCTTCAAACATAGTTGGATCAAAAGGGATTACTTCAGCAGATTTAGTTTCTGCAACTTTTTTGTTCTTATCAGCCATCTTATTTACTCCTCTTGATAACTGCTCGTTGTCCGACATAGGCTCCGAATAACTCCATCGGGAAGTCGTCACCATTTTCAACACGTTCCTTGACAAAGGCACGAAGCGTCTGCGGATGGATTTCCGTTTTCTGCTCCGCGTAGTGTCCTTCTTTTTCTGCAATGGCTTTGAAAGCCGACGCTTTATCGTCTTCGCCCCTGCCAAATTGACACGCAACGGTATTTTTAATGATGTCATCGTAACCTTTCTCCCGAAGCCACTCGTAAGCCACAGGTCTATTATCCACGAGTATAGATGCCCCGTAGGTTTGTTTAACGGTTACCTCTGAACCATCGTCTAGTTTCATTGAAGACAGACCAATTTCTGCAAGCATGGTCGGCAAGTCTTCATCCGTTAGTTTCATAAGACCTTTTTTTGCCTTCTTGAGGTCAGACTCAAGAGACGATATGTACTCTTCTTCATCTCGGATTTTGCGGGCCAGTTCGGCCACCGTTTGAAGACCAGCTTGGTCTAGCTTTTCTACACCGGAAGACAGGCTTTGTTCAAAGTCTTCTTCCATCTGATCAAAGATATCGCTCATCGCGTTTCTCCATCGTTGTTAAAGGCACCGTTTGGGCCTTGACAAATACTTATATATGCTTATATTGTCTCAGTGTCAAGGAGAAAATTATGGGAAAATACAAGTTTAAGACAAAACCGTTTGACCACCAGCGCAAGGCGCTTGAAGAGTCGTGGTCCGCGGAGTTCTATGCGCTGTTCATGGAGATGGGAACAGGCAAATCCAAGGTGGCTATTGATACAATGGGTATGTTGTATGAAGCCAAGGAACTTGGAGCGGTCCTTATCATTGCACCGAAAGGCGTCTATGACAACTGGGTAAAAGGTGAGATACCTACACATCTGCCAGACAGTATAGAGCGACTGATTGTGCGCTGGACGCCGTCTACCTCTAAGAAGTTTCAAGAAGAAATGAAAGAGATTGTATATCAGCCGTTTGACGGGCTAAAGATATTTGTAATGAACGTCGAGGCGTTGTCCACGCCGCGTGGTACGAAGGCCGCATATGCCTTCTTGGCTAAGAACCCCGCTAATATGGTGGTGGTAGATGAAAGCACGACGATCAAGAACCGTAAGGCTACTCGCACTAAGAATGTAATGATGCTGGCAAAGGACGCTAAGTACAAACGTATCCTGACCGGCTCGCCTGTTACTAAATCCCCTATGGATTTGTTTAGCCAGTGTGCGTTTCTGTCTTCTGATGCACTTGGTTTTAACAGTTACTATTCTTTTCAGAACCGCTACGCCATTGTACAAAAGCGCACGATGGGAGCCAGAAGCTTCCAAGAGATATCGGGCTACCGGCGGCTGGACGAGTTGAACGAGAAGCTTAACCGGTTCAGCAACCGCATACTCAAAGAAGAGTGCCTTGATCTGCCTGCCAAGATGTACATACGGCGTGATGTACCGTTGACCGCGGAGCAAGAGAAAGCTTACGTGCAGATGAAGAAGTTGGCATTGGCAAAGCTAGAAAATGGAGAATTAGCCACAACAGCTAGTGTCCTGACACAGATCATGCGCCTGCAACAGATATGTTGCGGTCATATACAATCTGATGACGGCGAGTTGGTTACCTTGGCAAGTAACAGATACAAGGAACTAATTGACGTAGCTGAAGAGTTACAGGGAAAAGCAATCATTTGGGCGACGTATACACACGACATCCAACAGATAGCTTCGGCCCTGCGCGACCGCTTTGGGCCCGAAGCGGTCGCAACCTATTACGGAGAGACGGCTCAAGATGAGCGGCAGGATATCGTGGACAAGTTCCAAGACAAGGACAGCCCGTTGCGCTTCTTTGTCGGTCAGCCGCGGACAGGGGGCTATGGTATTACCCTAACTGCCGCTAACACCGTGATATACTTTAGCAACAGCTATGATCTGGAGATCAGGTTGCAGTCTGAGGACAGGGCGCACCGCATCGGTCAGGACAAAAAGGTCACCTACATTGACCTAGTATCGCCTAAGACTATTGACGAGAAGATCTTGAAGGCTCTACGGGGCAAGATAGACCTAGCTGGTAAGGTGCTTGGCGAGGAGGCTAGGGCTTGGTTGGTCTAAAACAAAGACCCGATACCACCAAAGGCCGAAAAAAGCTGCGCCTGATAAGGATTTGTACTAGGAAAGGCTTGACCGGAGCTTACGCCGCCTCCGGGCCCCACTCCTAGCAGGTTAGCCCCTTGAACCGGAGCCATCATGGTCGGGTTACCGCCGGTTTGAATTACGTTGTTTAGATAATCCGTTAAGGCTTTTGGCTTCACGTCACGATTCGCTAAACGGCCTTGAGCTTGTTGAACTAACCTGTCCGGGGATAAAGTTCCCGGTCCGTAATCTCGTTGACCGCCCATACCGGGATTAAAATAGTCTTGAGCGCTCTTTCCAAAATCTGGTTGCACAGTTTCATTACCGATATTAGGGCCTGCCCCCAATAAATTGGTTATCTGTAGGTTTTGTTGTCCAATCAAGTCTTGTCCTGTTGTCGGAATCGTAAAACCAAAACTCCGCTCTTGATTTAGTTCCGGCGGCTCAAACCCTACCTTCGGAAGCGGTTCCATCTGTCCGGGGCCAAAGGTTTCTCCGGGCAAATCAAAGCCAACGGACCCCATGCCCCCACCGCCACTAGACGGGTCTATGCCAAACTCTTGATAGGCAGCGTTTTCAACCATTTCCAGAAACGGATCAACACGTTGCTGATCTATCTGGTTACCCAAGTAATCTCCAAGGGGCTCCAACAACGAAACGATGCCGCCTTGATTGAAGCGTCTAACATATTTAAAACCATATTTGTCATTTTCAAGATCAACATCAGGAGAAAGAGCTCCCCCTAAAAAATCCACGCTCAATTCTTTTGGAGAAACGGCTTCTTCATACACGTTTTGAAGATTTAAGGTATTTGGTTCACGATTATATAAATTTTGGTTATTAACAGAACTAAGGCGCTTTTGTAAACCGTCACTCCTCCTGTTGTATTCGGGCATAGTAGGAGGAAAGTTGGCTAAAATTCTGTCATCTACTCGTCTTTTATTAATTGCATCGTCCACTCCAACGACGGCTTGTGGGGCAATACTGGCTACACCAAAATCTTTTTGAACATCTATAGGTGGCCTCTCCGGTCCAGACTTATAAATGTCTTCAGCGATTTGAGAAGTGAACGGCCCCGTATATACCTCTGCCTTTTGTGGCGGAGGAGCGGTAGTCGATACTTGATCCATTGTTGCTTGTTGAGCCGGAGGCAATGAAGGAGGTGGAACAGCCGCTGCTCGGCGGCCACCGCGGATAGGTTCTTGAGCGTCTGCACGTTGGTTTTGTTCAGAATTGGAATTGGAATTGGAACCACCTCCAGAATTTCCTCCACCATCACCGCCAAAGCAATAGAACTTAGACTCAAACGCGTTTAAGTGTTCAAAATCAGGAAACGGAGCATCGGACCACAGTTTTTTCTTAAACACAGCTATGCCTCCGTCCTATGATGTCCTCTTGTACGCCTGTAGCGTAGCCCTTTTTCTTACCATTCATCTGCCGCAGGAAGGTAGCCCCGTCATACGGATACACTTCGATGTAGCGACTTGTTAACTCCTGTTGAGCAAACCGACCTATCTTTAGCGCGTTGTTGTACGGCGCAATAAAGTCGATGACATACAGCTTACCGGCTCGTGGTCCGTAGTCCCAATCCTCTGGTTGAAGCTTGCGTGTACCGTCTTCGTACCCAGCCGCAGCCTCTTTTGTCAGGAACGCATGGCTGAACAGGCCCGTGGGCCGTGGAAAGATTTGCGTCTTACAAGTCAGCTTGTCCTCGTACACTACCGTCATCTTCTTTGCTTTGACGGCGGGTAGCACAAGGCGTTCAAGATCAGACACATACCAGTCGCGGTGCATGTCGGACTTGAGCATCAGTTCCAGTACATCTTCGATCATCCCATCAGGCTCCCGATACCTTGTTGACGGATGAGTCCAGAGGCCACGTCGTTAGGGAACAGGGCAGCGTACTGCTGACGCACCGGTCCACTAGGGGCCGCGGGCGGTGGAGGCGCTGCCGACGCAAGGGTGGTTGTGGGTTGTGCCACCGGTTGCGCCGGAACTGGGGGTGTCATCCTTGCTGGTAACTGTAAAGACGATTGCTGGTTTATTAACTCTTGTGCTCGTCGTTGAACATCTTCGGTGCGTTCTTGCAGCGTCAAAGGTTCTGGAGCATTAGATTCTTCTAAAACCGGTTGGTCGTCCGGAGTTGCTACACCCGGCAGAGCTCTACGCATCGGAGCGATTAGACCCTTATCTACTAGCCATTCTTTAAAATAAGATAAAATCCGACTTTTTTCTTTTGCGGTTTTTCCTTCTTTCAAAGCTATAGCCAAAGCTTCTGGATCCTTTATAATTTCTTTTAAAAGGTCTATTCGAAAGGCGTTAGGTAAGTCTTTAAAGACGTTTTTGTAACCTGTTCTAAAAGCTTCCGCTCCGCGGCCCGCTGCAATAATGGTAGCTGTTCCGGAATCAGGGGCAATAAACTTTTGTAATCTAGTTCCCGCGCTAGACCCTAAAACAGAAACAACAAGTTCTGCGCTTGGGCCCATTTTTGAAACAAGTGAATCCACATCTGCCGCAGAGCCTTGGAAAATAGTGCCTTCAAACTCGACCATTTTGCCAACAAAATCTTCGATGTCCTTCATTTCACCTTTTGTAAAAACACCTTTTTCTACAGCCCAATCAGCTAATGAAACTTTTCCTTGCGCTTTTTGGTTAGGAGAAAAAAGAAACATATAAGCGTTTCTTGCGTTAGTGCTGCCGGTTGAAGCTCCAGAGTTGATAAAAACCGCATCTAAAATTGCGGATTTAAAGCCTTCTTTAGCATCGTTAAGTGAATATTCTTGACCGGTAGCTTCGTTTTTCCAAGTTTTTGGAGCGTTTGATAAACGATCCCAAAATTTATTCAACGCCCGAATAGGGTTTCCTGAACCAGAACCAATGTACTTTGAAATAACAGTAGCGGGGCTTTCTGCACCTTTGGGATCTAAAAAAGAATAAGCTGAAAGCAAGGCTTTTTCTTCATCCTGAGCATCTTTATTAATTCTTTTTTGGTTGTCAAAAAGAATCAGTTTACTGTTATCCCCAGAAACAATATCTTCTAAATCCATTCTTATAGCTGGGAAAACGTCTAACAACGCTTTGTTTTCAGATTTTTCCATCCATTTACGAAGGCTGGTTGCACTCACTTTTTCCGGTGCTTCAGGATCAAAAGCTTCTGACTTAATAATTCGAAGAATATTTTCTTGTGTACCTCTGAGAGATAAGCTCGAAGCAACTGTTTGATTTACGTTGTCTAATAAACTTCCACCTTCTGAAGCTATTATACGACCTTTTGCGCCTTCCCGCAGCTTAACTCCGGGAAGCTCCGCAAGTTCATCTTTATTTTGTTGCACCCACGCTTGCAGAGAGTTCAAATCAAAAAACCCTGTTTCTTCATTAAACGAAGCTTTTTTAGCACTGTCTAACAACGCCCCGCCATCCGCTGAACCCAACATTTCTGACAAGGATGCCGTTAATTGAAACTTTCCAATGTTGTCTAATTGTTTGGCTCTTTCGTAACCCCCGTGAGATGCAAATAACTGACGACCAATTTCTTCTGGGGTAATACGTTGAGCTCCGGTTTTTGTTCTTTCCAAAATTTTTCCGGCAAAACTTCTAGTGTAGGTATCGTTTAAAGCACGTGAGAAAGCACGAGCTATGTCGTAAGCTAAAACTTCTCCTTGCGGAAAACTCTCAATATCCATTTCAATAGCGGAAGCAAACCTATTTGCTAAATTTTCAGTTTGTGCGTCGCCCCTAGCTGCGGCTTGTTTGGCTAACGATAAAGCTTGGCTCCGCATAGAAGTTAACTCTCCAATGGTTACGGCTCCTACAGGAGCCCCATCTACCGCATCTAAAACAGGCTTGGGGCCTTCTACTAAATCTTGTGCACGAGCTCTAAGTAACTGTGCTTGTTGTTGAAACCGGTCTGCTTCAGAAAAAAGCTCGGCTTGTCTTTGTTGTGCTGCAAAAGTTTCCATCCCTTCTGCTTCTCTTATCAAAGCATCCGGGTCATCTATGTCTAAGGTTTTGTTTAATATATTACCTTCAGACGCATTTTTTAGTAGCAGATTAAAATCGGACACCACCTCCGCAGGAAGCTCTGAAGACAACTCTTGCACAGCGGTTGGCGGCGGCAGCGCATCTTTTTGTGAAATTAAAGCACGACGTTTAGCGTCGTATAACTTTGAAAGTTCTGTTCCTGACCGTCTTCTTCCACGAGATTGCGAAGATAACTGAGCCAATTTTTCTATAGACGCCGTGGTAGGGTCGTTCAAATTAAATTGCTCAACCATTTTATCAAAATACTTACGAGTATCTGTTCCTTCTAAATCTCCGTATAAAGAACGAAACTTTGATATATTCTGCGGCACGGCAGGCGCATTTATTGACCCGCCTAGCCCCAACTCAGTTCTTTTCCGGTCTGCAAATTTTACTAAAGAAGAAAGTTCAGAAAGGGTGTCATCAAAAGCTTCTGGAGCCGCGCCCGCTGGCACAGCGTCGTTCCACATTTCCAAAAAATTAGGGACGTTAGTTTCGTTTCCGTCTGCATCCACAAATCGGTTTACAGTAATCGTACTAGGCACGTTTTTCCAAAGATAGCGTTCTTTTGCTCTATCTAATTTTAAAGAGTTTAAAACTCCATCAAAAATTTGATTTCCTAATTCGGACATCCGAACCGGATCAGTTTCAGCATCGCCACTAGACAACCGTTTTACGGCATCCCGTAAATTAAGAAGCCTAGAATCCAAATTCATTTGCAACCCTACCTCAAACAAATCTTTCATTTGAGTAGATACTAATCTAACCATTTCAGTGTCACCGGTAGAGTGAGCGGCTAACAAAGCCATTCTAAAAGCTTCTACAGCGTCTCTGTTAGCTATACCTCGTTGGTTAGCTAGACCCGGTGTTACTAATTCCAATTGTTTTTCTAAAGCCAAAATTAAGGGACTTCGGGACGCAACACCGGCAGTTAAATCAATCGTTTTTCCCGTTTTTCGGGCATACTCTTGAAGAGCATCCTTCATTTTAGCATCAGTTAAATTATTAATTATTTGGTCTACGTCGCCGTCATATTTTTCAATATAATCAATCAAAAAGTTAGATATTTCGGCTTGTTTTTTCGACCGTCTCTTTTGTAAAGCACCTTGAAGCCCATCTTCTTTAGCTGTTTTATAAAACCCTTTTATAAATTGAAAGATATCGACCGTTCTTTTAAGTGCAAGATCACCAGCAACCCCGCCTAAAACCCCGCCCACAACTTCTGCCGTCATTCTGGGGCCCATTTGACCCGGAGCAGCGTCTTCCGCAGCTTCAGCTAGCACCGCAGACATACCGGTTGCAGCAGCTTCCGCGCCAAGATAAGTAATGGGGCGGTTATAAGCTTCTTGAGACATCCTATTCAAAAGGTTTTCAGTTCCTCTTGTCATACGGTATCCCAGTGTAGGCTTGTACCCTTTACCGCCGAAAATAAGACCTTTTTTTCCAAATTTTACAGGAGTAAAAACTTCTGTCATTTTTAAGCCACTAAGGCTTACGTTTTTAGAAACACCGTATGGAATCAAACCGAAGAAAGCATTTTCGGCTACAACTTCACCGAAAACTTGATCACCTTTTGTACTTGGTAAAATTAAAGGCGCATCACCTAATATTTCGCGTGTAAAAGAATCTGCTGCGCTGCCCGCTTTAATGGCAGCTACAGTTCCTGCTGCCAAGGGAGATAGTATGCGATACGCCGCTTGAGGAGCAGTTACGGGGACAGCCGTCAAAGGGTTTATCTGGTTAAGAGCGTTAGTGGTTTTAGCCGCTGCCAAAAAAGCTGCTGTAGAAGCCGCTCCCGCTCCTATTTTTCTTTTAAACCCTTCTTTAAAAGTACCCGGTTGAACAGGGCGGCCTTCCATATCGTATGCAAACATTTGAAGAATACCTGCATCAGTCTGCTTACGTTCGTTTGACGAAAGCTCTGAAAATTTTGGAAATAAATCAAAAACAGGCGCAGTCCCGTTTTTTAAACCGTCATAAGTAATAAAATCAGGGTTGTCCGGATAATCCTTACTTAGCGTTTTAGCCAGCATTTTAGCCATGCCCTGTTCAGGGTCCATGCCGTCCCGACGAAAAATATCTACAGTCTTGTCAAACTCTTCCGCGGTAAACTGAGCAAACGGATACTTAATTTCATCGGTCATTAATTTGACCCCCCTCTTTGAATAGCACCGCTTATAATACTTTGAGCTTCTTCTTGAGCTTGTGCGTCTAACAGTTCTCCTTCAACTCCAATCGGAACGCCCGGAAGAAGGTTCATCAGCCGCTGTAATTCAAAGTTATTGGCTTGAACTTGTTTGACTAATGTTGCGTCTAAAGTCCCACTAGAAAGTTGACGTAAATTGTTTTGGTACTGCTGCATAGCAATTCGTTTTAACTCAATAAATTTCTGAGCCTCTGAATCAGGGTCAGCTAAAAATGCTTCCGGGCTAGGGAAAAGCGCCCCGACTGTAGCCATTTCTGCAACAGGGAATCGCGGATTAACCACCAAAGCAGAACGTCCTAGCACTCTTACTCCACGAAGATACTGACGAGCTTGTTGAGTTTCGCGGCCAAATACTTCTAGCCAATTTGGTTTCAAAGCAGACGGAACCAGCGAAGAAGCTCCGTCTAAAAATGCCGTAAAGTTAGAGTAAAAGCCTGTGCCTTTACGCGCCATACCCATAGCATCTTTTACGGCTAAAAGATCCGCTGCTTCTACGCCTTCCTGACCGACAAGAGAAGAAATCAACATTTGATCAAACTCAGCCAGTTTTTCACCCGCAATTCTACGAGCTTTTTCTTGTTTTAAGACGTTATATGAAGTTTGCGGGGAAACAATGATTGAGTCTGCTGGAACAGGCTTAGACTGACCGTCCAAATCAACGTAAGTTTTTCCGTTGTCATAGCTAAGACGCATTGCTCCGTTTATTAAGAACCCTTTCGGAGCTATTTCCGAAGTAACTCTTGTTAATGTTGCACTGTTTCCGTTGGCTAAAGCTTCGTTTACACGTTTTTGAACCGCATCAAACGAGGCGCTGTTAATATCGACGTAAAGCTGTTCGCCATCAATAGTGGCCTTCATTAATGATGGCTTTATAGGTGTCTCAGTATCAATAACAACTTTAGGAGCGTCAGGATTAGACACATCAACAAGGCGACCCCTTGCGTCTTTCACAACTTTAGGTTCAGGCGTAATTTTCATCAGCCGGTTTTGAATTTCGGGGCTATAGCTCAAGAATTGTGCTTTGCTTGGAACACCGTATTTCATTAAGTAATCGCGATCAGTAATTACCGTTAAGCCCATTTTTTCGGCTCTTTGGTCGTCCGTCAAAGCCTTAAACTGTTCTTGCGTCATGCTCATCTTCATAAAGAAGTCTTTAGCAGACAAGAACGCATCTGTCCGAACAGCCATCCGTTCGTTTGGAGTCATTTGATTTAGCTCAGATATGCTAAAGCCGGTTCTTCTGAAGATATCCCGCTCACTTATCGGCCTATCCGACGTAGGAGCCTTTGGCATACCCTGCTCTTTATATTTCTGACCCATAGGCAACGGATTATCTGTCACCCAAGCCGCCATAGCCTTTTGACCTTCTGGCGAGTTTTTATCAAAAGAAGGAGATTGAGTTCCGCTTATTTGGTCATATAAAACAACCGTGTTTTCTTTAGAGACACGAGGAGAAGTCGTAATCGGGTAAAGTGTTTTGTCAGAAGCTAACAATTTATCATATTTTGTTTTATCTGCTGGGATGTTTAAATCAAAACTACCAACAACTTTTTCCCCGCCACCCGTAGTGGGTTTGACGACTTTTACGCGATCCGATTTATCTTCTTTATCCGTACCGACCTCAAAGATATCTCCGCCTTCTTCTATCGCTGCCGCAGCGTAAGTATCATACTCGTCAGGGTCTGCGGCGTTGAAGAACCGGTCAGGTTTACCGGGCACAACCAACTTCATAGGCTTGGCCGCTTTATCCGTTCTTTTAAGCCTAGCAACCGCAAGCGCGTCTTCAGAAGCAATTTCTGCCGCCAGTTTAGTTTCAGCAGATTGCAACGCGGCCAAGTCCATTGTGCGGCCTTCCTTTTCTGCCGCTCGCTTGTATTCAAGCTGCTGTTGAGCTCGTGCACCAATAGTCTGAGGCAGTTGCGTGGTCCGCGCTGCCATAGCCAAGCGTTCTGCTGGGCTCATACCGGGCCGCTCACCCTCCATAGGTGCGGCAAAAGCCAATGCGGTGTTTGCGATATCAAACAGCATCTGTGCTTGCGTCATTTTTCTTTGCTCTTCAAGGTCCGCGGTCCGCGCTTCGGGGTCACCTAACCCATATTCCCGATAAAGACCTCTTTGAGATTCTACAAGGTCACGCAAACGAGCACCATCGCCTCGCTCCGATTTAATTGGAGGAAGATTAGCCGCCGCAGCAGGGCTTAAACTAGCACGAGACGCTGCCTCTAGTTGCGAGTTATCAATGTTGTTCAAAAGAATATCTTGGCGCAGTTGCCTAAACTTTTGTCCGGGAAGATCACCTACTGTGCCCGATAAAAGTGTTCCGTAATCGGTTCCGCCAAACTCAAATTTTTGAACCGGCTGGTTGTCGCCTCGGCGGACCAGCCCGCCTTGGTTAAAATTTACGGGCGGGGG
>JGI24005J15628_10001030_pt1 | contig 15156 bp, 28 predicted proteins | sample LinPmetageLP40_FD_15628 | JGI IMG/M metagenome (IMG submission 15628)
ACCGCCACCTGTGCAAGTAACCAAAATAGTGCCTGTTGCGGGAGCCGTCCAAGTTTGAGATGTTAAAAGAGTATACTCTTTAAAAATAAGTGGTGGCTTTGCGCCTAATAAAACTGCCATTTTCTATCTCCTAATTAAAGTTCGAGAAATCCGATTGTGCTATCAACAAAGATTAACTGCGTAGAGCTACCGCTATTTAAAGTTCCATCAGCCGCTGTCGAGTTAATATTTTGCGAGTTACGCCCAATAGTCACTGTACCGCCGCCAGTCGCTTTAATCGTGACTGTAGCTCCTGCCGCGCTACTAGCTGGAAGCGTGATTGTGGTTGCCCCAGAAGCATTAACAATAATCTGATCCCCCGACACCATCGTGTATGCGCCAGTCTTAATAGCCCAATCGTTGTACAAGCCGCCCACTGCCGCAAACGATAACACCCCAGAGCCGTTTGTGACCAAAGCCTCTCCATTGTTGCCCGTGGAGCTTGGTAGCGTCAAGGTAATGTCAGCGGTAGATGCTGGGCCAATAAGGGTAACTTTGTTTGTACCGTTATCAGAATCTTCAAAAAATTCAAGAAAGCCTGCACTAGTTGCAGCATTTTTAAGTTGCACCCCTGCATTGGCTATGGGCGTGGTTAACACTGGAGTCGTAAGCGTTTTGTTAGTAAGCGTCTGTGTTGCCGCAATACCCGCCAGAGTATCCGTAGATGCTGGAAGGGTAAGGGTTACGTTACCTGAGAACGCAGAGTGCGGGGGAGCCTGAATTTGAGCGTAGTGAGCGTTGCTCTGCTCGCAATAAAACTTTATTGTTGATTGGGTTCCGCCATTCTTGATTGCTATGTCGCCAGCAGATATCTCTACAAGACCCGCTATTACAGCCTTGACTGTGCCTGTCGGTATCTCAATGACGTCTGCCGCCGCGTCGTTCTGAATGGTGACGTCGTTAGTTGATCCTTGCCCAGTAATCATCAGGCCGTTGGCGCTTGTATAGCCAATAGCCGCGTTATCACCAGCGGATGTAGTTGCAGTGGCCTCTACGGTTGTTCCTGTAATTACGCCGCTTGAGGTAATTGCGCCAGAGGTGGTGAGTGCCGCAATCGTAGTGGTGCCAGTCAAATCTAAATCGACTAGAGCATCCGCGACTGCGGCGCCAGAGCCCGCGCCGTCAAGATATACAGCTTTCAAAGCGCCATTAGCTATGTTGACAGTAGCTCCAGAGCCCTGCTTAATCGTAATTATCTGAGAGCCAGTGGTGGCGTTCTCAATAAACATAACTCGATTAAGGGTGTTGGGAGCAATTGTCAAAACCCTTGTGGTGCTTAGTGTGGCTCCAGATGTAACTTTAAAGTAAAAAGATCTGGCTGGGTCACTCGCGCCGTCCGCAACTGTAGTGGTTGCGTTTGCGTCCGAAGCAAAACAATTTTGAGTACCGAACCCTAAAGCTTCACCGATAAACTCTAAATTACTGTTAGTTGTTGTGCCCCAGCTACCAGAACCCTCTCCAGTAGCAAGTTCCGTAAGTCGCAAATTATTAACGTATGTTGCCATTCTATGTGTCCTCTGTTATCTATCAACCACGCTGTAGCTGGGCACCTGTGCGGTGTCTATTAATCCCCAAACAGGCATTTTGACCATTGTGTCGGCTGTCATAGTAACGCCCACTGGATATATGTTTGCATCCGCTATAATAGACACAGATCCAATAGAGAAAGTTGCAGAAACGCCCGTTGGCACCTCTACAACCTCATTTTCTAACACTGTAACGGAGCCAACGCTTGCTGTAAAGCCAACTCCTGCTGGGTAGTATTTACTACCGGGATCTACGGTAACGGCACCAACGCCAGACGTCATGGCGCCAGCAGAGCTTAAATTGATGGGGATTGTTGTGCCCCAAGGGCCATCGCCCCATGCCTCTCGACCCCAGCCGCTAATCATCTGAGTGTCAGGCTCTGCGGCGCCCACACCAATTGTCATTCCAGCGGGTGCTGTGATGTCCACTGTGCCTGCGGCATTCCAAGCGCCAGTGCTCCAGCCCTGTCGTCCCCAGCCTGTTAAGTCAGACACGCTTAACCGCCTAAGTCAGCTTTTGCTGATCTTAGATCCGATTGAATCTTAATTAAACTTTTTTTCGCAGAGCAAGGCATATCTGGATTCTCTAGCAAATATCTTAATTCGTCTAGCGAACGATTTATTTTACGTGAAACTTCGCCCACTGCTTTCAAATGTAAAGCCATTATACACCTACGCGACCTCTTGCAAACCTTGAAATTTTCTGTCCAAGATTCTGCGAACCTTAGAGTAACTTATGTCCTTCGCGCATTCGTGCAAAGAGGAGACTTCTCGGGCAATCCTTTTGGCGCCCAGACCCCTATCTCTCAAGCTGTAAATAGTAGATAGCACCTCTTGCTCTTCGGGTATCTCAACAAGCCTAGTGCGGGTCTTGTTGCCGTGCTTCTCCTTTTCTTTTCGATATCCAAACGGTGCGCTACCGCCAATAAAGTATCCGCGTGACGCCCAATCTACCTTGCCATCGCCAAATCTGTCCTTGATTGTAGAGTGCTCGATCTCAGCCACGGCAGATAAAACCATCAGCATAATTTGATTAGCCATCTCGTTCATATCGAATTTGCTTCGCAGACCTTTCTGGCCTTCTGGCTTGGGATAAACAATCGGAACCTCACCAAACTGCTCGCAAAAAAACAGCGTAATCCCAATGTCCTGCAAAACTGGTATTATAGCTAAAAGGTCTGCGCTTGAGCGAGACAAACGATCCAATCGAGTGCAAATAACAATGTCGTTCTGATCGATGACGTCAGTCAGACCACGGGATCCTCCTCTTTCAAGTATTGGCATCGTGCCAGACACGCCGTCGTCAACAAAAAAATCTGTAACCTCTCGGTTGTACTTTTCTTTGACGAACTCAGAGATCTGCTGTTGCTGAACATCAATAGACACGCCGCTACGAACCTGCTCTTTAGTTGAAACACGAACGTAGCCATAGATGTTATTGATCTGTTTGAGCGGTTTGATCATGCAACCTTCCTCTCTCGGCATTTGTAGCCGTAATCTATAAGCTCTTCGTAAAGACGCTCCCAGTTAATATCGAGCGGGCGCCCGTTAGTTGATCGGTCAGCAAACAAAACAGCGTCGCCCTTGACTAGCTCAACGCCAGCGTAGTTCTTGGGCACTCCGTCATAGATAATTTCTATCCCATGCAACTTGCAGACTCGACGAACGCGGTTTGCAAAGACTTTCTTGAGCCTTGCAGTCTCTGATACGTTACTCATGCTACTACCTCCACGGTATTGTATCCAAATCCATTATTGCCAAGGGATTCTTCAAGATCAGAGATACCGCTGTTCTGAATCCAAGACTTCACAAACTCCCGCTTTGTCTTATCTGATTCGCACAAATCGTCCATGTATGTCTGAATGACATTAGGATCCACATCCACCGTAAATTCAATTTTTACCTTCATATCACGCAACCTCCTTCTCAATAAATTCATTCCAAAGCTTCAGGCCAGTCTTGCTCTTGGCGCAGTCATCGGCAATCGTAATTAGATACAAAGCCAACTCCGCGTTCTTGCCTGTCGCAACATCCACTAGCTCCTCAACATCCATGCCAACCTTGCCTGCCGCGTTCTTGAATATCGGCGGCAACATCATTGCCACGTTGGGAGGAACCTCGTACTTTTTTGCAAACACATTTATCTTTCCAACTAAAACACTCATCACACTCTCCTTAATTAAGACCCATTATAGCACATATCGTGTCGTTGTGCAATTGCGCATACAAAAACGGCCAGAAAAACTGACCATCTTTGCTAAACATTTTTACTTTGAAGCAAAGTGAAGATCGAAGCTGTAATACGGCTCGGCGTATCCCCAGTCTCCAGTCACATCAAAGGAAGTGCAAATTCCCCACTCGTAGGGGCCCTCTTCCCAAGTTACCGACCAGCATTTAGAGCCAGTGTATTCAACCTCCTCGCTGGGAGATCTAAGGATCGGGCCGTAGTCGGTGTTATAGCCAGCCTTCTTGGCGTAGGCTTTAAGTGACTTGTGAAATCCCTTGGCGGCGCCCGCGCAGGTCTTGTACTTGCTTGGATCGAAGCCGTTTAGTACAGCGAACGTAGTGCCGCTGGTTGGATCTGAACATTTAGCGTGAAACATAATTTCTCCTATGCCCCCTTGGGGGCGGTTCGTCCGCGCAAAAGGGCGTGGATTAACTTCGCCTCTTTGCCTTTGATTCTTGGATCTTTCTTAATGGCCTTATCGACCGCCTTTTTGTTGTACTTAGTCACCCTTGGCCTCCATTTTTGCTTTGGTTGGTCGCTTGTAAAAGCCGAACTTGTTATCGTCTTCGCTGGCCTCAACAGTGGCAGAGAAGGTAACGCGACTGCCTTTGACTGTAGTCCTATCCTCGTAGGCCGCGTTACTCAGTGATCTAGGCACGGAGCCCCAGACTTTAAAGCCTCGATCATCACGAACCAGCATCTTCAGAGTATCGCCGTAGTAGCCCTCCTGAGTTTTTACAGTAATGACCTCACCAGTGATGACCTGCTTGCCGTTCACGATAGCCTCTGCATCAGCGTTCTCGGCGGCGTTCTTTGCCGCCCACTCGGCCTTCTTGGCTATGTTGCCATCAATGATCTTCAAGACAGCCGCGCCCTGATTTGGTGAAAGCTTGCCGTAAGCGCTAAGAGCTTCGTCCAAGCTTCTCGCAAATTCGTTGCTCATCGCATTGGAGAGTAGCCAAGTGTGGATCTCATCAGCACGCTCCTGAGTTTTTAACCATGTCTTGCGAGCGTTGGCGATAATGTTGCGCTTGATAGCGTTGCTATACGCCTCTGGGTTTTCGATTTCGCTCCCGCCTGCTATATACCCTACCCTGTGTCCCATAACTTTCTCCAATTGATTAACTAACATTGCTATAGTCTCACATATCGTGTCGTTGTGCAAGTGTTTGGACAAAATAAATCAAAATTATTCCTCGGTCTTCCAAATAGTGATCTCTCGAACGCCATTAACCCTTTCTGAGCGAGTCACAACTTTGCACTTGGGATCTGACTGGCGAATCGCGGCGGAGATCTTTTGCTTCTCCAGATCGTCTTTGACGATCACGCAGTCGCCGTACTCCATAAAATAAACAAATCCATACTTGACAGATCGACCTGCTCTTGCTGGGATTGGCTTGCCTTTGATAATCTCCATGATTTTCTCCTTATCTCAAGCTTCCGAGAAGCGGGAATTCCCAATAGTCACCGACCTCATAGTCGTATTCAGCCGCATTTGTATCAACGTGCGTCGCATAATCGTAGCGACCTTCTATCCACACGACCGCATCAGTACCGAATTCTTTGACCGCTTCCGCAACCACCTGTTTTATGTATGCCATCGATATTCGGCCAGAGCCGTAATTGTCGTAGCGTTCGTTGTCATCCTTGTCGGCCATCACTATCTTCCACCCGTCCGTGGTGACAATCGGATAACCCCTGATCTTGTTTGCCGCGACACCCGCACGGACATCTCTGCGCAGTTCAGCGATTTGGTTAAGAATGCTTGGCGCCTTTTCTGTTACATTTTTCACACTAGTCTCCTAGCCCCCGCAGGGGCGGTTGGTGGTTAAGCGACCATTTTTCGCTTGGTTGAGCCGACTTGGCTGTTCAGTGATACCTTCTTTCCTTTTGCGTAACCCGCGTTGTAAGCGTTCTGCGATACGCTGTAAGATCTTCCTGCGCTGTAGCTTAGATTGAAGCGCTTGATAATCAGGTCTTTCTTCACAACAACCAGATCTGTGCCAGTCGTCGCCTTGCTGAGCTCTTCCTCTCGCTCGGCCTTGATCTCTCGGCATCGATCTAAAATTGCGAATACCACCCCCATCTTGAAACTGTTGCGATCTCGGCGCGAGCCATCAAACTTCTTAGCCAGCCGCTCAGTCACAGCAACCAAGTAGTCAAACATCAGTAGCGCAACCTGAGTGTCTTCAGGCGTGCCGCAAAACTTTATCTCGTTGTTTCGCTTGGTCGGCAACGTGCTTGTGAGATAAGAGGCTGACCACGCCAGATTCCATACCCAGCTAGAGTTGCGACTCTCGCCAGTCTCAGCGGCCACCATGTCGTCCTTGTTGATAGTCTGCGCGGTGAGCTCGGCGTACTGAATGTCGTGCTTTCGCATCATGCTCTCGGCGCGGCGCAGTGCTATCGACGCCTCGTTCTCGTTAGACGCGGAGTGCTTGGCCATAGCCAGCAGTTTCTGCACTCGATCTAATAATTTCGCTCTATCGTTCACACTAGTCTCCTAGCCCCCTCGGGGGCGGTTGGTAATTAACTTATTTAAAGATACAGCAGGTTTAAGTCGTCAGGTTTTTGATCAATAACCTCACCAAATTTATTGGAGCGCCAAAGATTACGCGCTGTGCTCAAACTTTTCGGGCATGGCTGTCCCTATCTGTATCTTTAAAAAAATGAATTCTCTCTCAACAGTTCCCACTAGTCTCCTAGCCCCCGAGGGGGCGGTTGATTTGTTAGTAAGTCCCCAGAGGCTTTGCCCAAAAGAAGCTGTCGATCAGGTAAGTTTTTGCCTCCGTTTTTGTCATCTTGTCAAGCGCATCGAACTCAAAGACAAGCGTGCCGCTCTCGCTATCGGTAAACCAAAATTCTTCTTTTAACACGAGATCTACGAGGCCACCATAAACGCTAATGTCCAAAACATATTCCATCCGTTTTTTGCCAAGCGTCTTCTTAACCCAACTTTCAGTAATCATGCCTACCTCCAATAAAAATGAATTCTCTCTCAACAGTTCCCATTATACATGGATCGTGTCGGTGTGCAACAGTTTGCACAAATATAATTAGACTATGAAGTAATAAGAATTGATAGTTATATAACTAATTGTTCTAATCAAAATGTATAAATAAGTGTACAACGACATGGTATGTGCTATTATATCCATGTAGTTAATTCATTGAGGAGATCAAAATGAAATTAGGAAAAGAAACTGGTTCGCTTGTGAACTACATCTATGGAAACTCTACTATCGGTGATGTAAAGATTGGTGATCCAGCCACTCTGACAAGCTGGTCTGATCGAAGCGCCGCCACTGTTACCGACGTTTTTGCTTACGGCAAATATGATTACATCTCGGTGACAAAGGACATCTCGAAAGTTGTTGGCGGTACTGGCTACGGCGACGAGGTTTACGAATACAGCCGTGATCCAAATGGCTACGAAGAAACCTTCAGGGTCGTAGACGGCAAATTGATTTCTGTTTACAAAAACACTGCAACAGGACGATGGATTAAGAGAAACTCTGGCGGTTGTTTTGTCGGGCGCAGAGATTCTTACCGAGATCCTTCTTTCTAACCCGCTACAATAGGTTTTTATTGAGGATTTGGAATGAGCAAAATTACGGTTGAATTGGACAAAGAGGACGCGGAGGTCGTCCTCGCTAACCAGCAAGAAATTGTCGAGCTACTGCGGCAAATACTGGAGGAGCTAAAAAGTGGATAAATATTTTAGAACGCTGGAGGCGGTAAAGATTTCGGCAATTAAGCCCGAGATGTCGAAGCCACAGCAAATTCGCGCTTACAAAACTGCGCTAATACGGCATCATGGTATTCGTGATGAGGCAAAATACATCATTAACACTTGGATTGGAGAATCAAAAAATGGCTGACAGATATGAGTTGGAAGAGTTTGTAAGGTCAAAAACGGGTGCAGGGTACGTTGTAACGCACTCGGTTTCAGAGGATAATTATGAAACAATTGCTAGGCGAGCAAAAAAACTGGAGTCTGAAAAGACGCCCTACAGTATTTATTATATTGCCGAAGACGGCGCGAGAGATCGCGTCGCTTAATTACTTTTATAAGGACTGACCTATGAATATTTTAAGTTACTGGTCTTGGGAGGGCCAGCCTTCCGTGTTAGCTGACAAAAACACGGAGGATGCTCTAGCCTTTTACATCCCAAATGGCGAGCAGGACTGGGTTCCCGCAAGAGAATACGATGTGGTTCAGTGGTTTAAGGAAGGCAGAGAGATGCCAGAAGAAAAATTTAACTCTCTCTTTGGCGTTATCGGCAAAGACCTGCCACCGCTCCCCCCTTCATAAATTTATCGACCAACTGCTTTAATATCTCGGGGTCAACGGACTTGCTGGCCTCGGAATACAGCCTTTTCTGCTCAGATAGTGCGGTGTTGTAAAGCTTGAGCTTTGTTTTAGGAATCTCGCGCTTATACTTACCCTCTACCTTTCTGCTGTACTCGTACCAACGGTGACCCGGCACCGCCGCTCTCGCCATCTCTGGTGTCTTAACTTGAATCTCGGCAACAATGTTCCTACCCTGAGAGTCAGGAACCAGTAGATTCATCTTTCGATCAAAGTAGCCAGTTTCTGGTATTACCTGCCAACCCCTATCAACCGTAGGATATTTAGCCGCAACCCGATCTACCACTTTTTGAGCCTGATCGGCGGTGTCTATGTAAACTGTCGTTCTAACGCCGTCTGTAAAATCAGACGGAGACAATCCCTTTCTCTCTATCTTGTTGGCTATGCTCTTAGGCTTCTTGACCTCAACATCAAACTGCTCGCCATTCTTGAGGGTAATAAACTTTCCCGCCTTTGTTCCGCCTACGCCCGCCGCTATTTCTTCAACGGTTTGTTGGAAGTCATCGTTGACCTCCAATGCGCGGTCAATCATGTCATCTACCGTTGCAAGGTCGGCTTGATTCGACTTGAGTGCCGCCTCGACCTCTCTGACCCCATCAATTCCACCCTCTTGAAGAACCTTTGGGGTGTGAACAGCTTCCGTCATTCTTTGGCCTGTCCGAACAGCCGCAAGTCTCGCGGCATCAACGCTCTCTATTCCGTCAGGAGCAATCGCCGCCATCTGATCGATTGACGCAATCCCAGAGCTATCTGCGGCGTTATCGAGGCGACTCATCTTTTGCAGGGCTCGGGGTAGCTTGAGCGCGGCGGCGATTGGTATGCCAGCGAGCGGTATTGCCGTTGCGGCATCGCCTAGAACGCCCAATCCCTGAAGCGCGGCATCTAGGTATTTATCCGACCTCAAATTTTCAGCCATAGAAGGGTTGTTTTCAGCGCTAAACAGGTCAACTATGTCTGCCTCAGATGACGGCATACCCGCCATTTGACCAGCGGCATCTAGGGTTCCAGCGCTCGGAGCAAACTGCGCGGCAAGGTAGGCAAGTTGCGTGGGGGTGAGGATTGGCTCTTGATCGAGGTTCGACATGGTGGGGTCATTCATTAGCTGACCGACGCTACCGCCCATATTGTACTCAAAGATGTCGATATCCTTCATAGCGAGCTCCCCATTTTATTTAGCAACCATAATAATGCATATACGGCGCCTTAGTCACGTAGATTCTCCATCTCCATGATCTTGTCATACGACAAAATCAAAACGTCAATAAGGGATTCGAGCTCAAGCGTATGGAACCATAAAGAAATGTTAGAATCCATGTGAGTGATCTCAATGCCGCGCTCATACACAACAGCGTTGTGGCGCGATAGCTCGGATTTGCCGTGTCTTTCCAGATAATCGGACATACTCAAAACATTGCTCATGTCTCACTCCAAGTTCTTTTTAAAATCTCCAGCCATTGCGGCAACGTCATCACGACTGTTTGGGCGTTGTCGCGCTCCCAGCTAGGGTTTACGGCGTACATTGGCACGCAGACGCGAATAGCCTTGTTGTTAAATTTGTAAATCAACACGGGCGTTCTGTCGCCGCAGGATTCGCACACTTGATGCCACCAAGCAGGAGAATACCACCAGCCTGATTTATAACTCTTGGCTTCGATGGCGTGGTCGGGGATCTCGATATCACACTGACCAGCGCTCTGATACTGATCCAAGTTGCGCTTGCACTCAAAATCAAATCCGTGCTCGGCAAAAAAAGTATTTAGCCGCTTGACCAGATCGCGCTCAAAGCTGGCGCCTTTCGTTCGACTATCTGCCACAAAATTCTCCTAAAAATTTTAACCCTAGGATTCCTAGGGGGTCTTTCCTGAAAGCGATCCTGTAGCCATTTTACCCAGAAAAAAGTTCAATCTCAAAAAACCAAATTGAGTTGCAAAATTATTCGGTGCGAGTACATTAAGAAAGACGCTGGCTCGATGCGTCGTTAAACAAAGCGGCAAGCGCTTTCCTAGCAAAATTATCAGCCGCCAAAATTGAGTAAGGGCGGGGTTGCGATTCCCACATAGCCGACCTAATCCCATCGGTGCCCGAAGCGGGATTAGTTGGTTGAGAATTTTTTGAATATTATATGAGCAAAACTCAGTTAAACCCGTCTCGCCGCGCCGCGCCGCGATCAGGGGGGTGCCCCCCCAAAAACCATCCAAGATCTCAAATCTTTTTTCCCGACCCCATAGGGTTCCTTTATTAGTGCGAATGATTCTCACTCAACCCCCCATATGGGCCGTATCGTGACCCCCGTGCTCACAGGGGACGACCAGAGGGCGCCCAGATGCGTCGGCGAATCGCGCCTATATAACTGAAAGTTATAAGGAAAGTGCTTTTTATGCGATTTGCGCATAACTGGGGGCTGGCTGTGGGCGCCGCCCCCGCCCACTGTTTTCTCACGCACATTATACACGCGCATAACCCTAAAGATCTTTGTCGCTGTACGTGTCGCTAAGCCCGAACAATTCGTCCAGTCTTGACTTGATGTCGTCCTTCGTCATGGCCTCGATGTTAGCGTTGATGTTGAGGTTGTGACTGCGGTGTATGCTCAAGCCAGCGAGGTTGTTAAGCTCTTTGACTGCACTCACCGCCGCGTTGTACTGTCCGCTCTCGAACGACACCTCGGCTATGTTCCATAGCATTGCGCCCGTCTTGGCTGGAGTGATGGCATACTTCTCGCGCAACTCTTCCTGCGCTATGCGCACCGCCTTTGTAACCTTCGGTTGATCCTTGCCGTTAAGCATCTTCGATGCGGCATTTGCTGGGAAGCTAAAGCCTGCTCTTCGAGCCGCCTCGGTCTGTCCGCACGCACCTTCGGTGTAATGCCATACGAACGCCGCTTGCATATCTGTCAGCCCGAGCTCTTCGTTTGCTTCAAACTGATCTGGCATCTTAACAAGCTGGCGCTTTTCTTTCTCTGGTCTTCCTACCTTCTTCTCGCCCATCTCTCTCTCATCTCCTCTGCGAACGTCCGTTCGGCCTCGCTCATTGTCACTACGTCCTCGCCGCTCTGCTCTTCGAGCATTAGCCGCCACGCTGTAAAGTTCTGTAAATACGTTTTGTCGTCGTCGTAAATAAACTGTTCCATATGCACCTCAGTGTACAGTGTACAGTGTAGGCTACCCTCATAAGGGCTGGTGCCTGTATAAACATAACTAGGGTTTTATGTGCCCTATTATTTATATAAAACTACTAAACTAAGTTTACTATACCCTACCCTACCCTGTACTAAAGCCCTTTAAATACGGTAGCTTGCGCATAAAGTGTACAGTGTACAGTGTACAGCAAGATAATTTGTATACATCCTTATACATTATCGATCCCTCTTATATAAACATACACATCGACATCATAAGGGTATCATCGTCATTTGCTATACCCTTTGCCACCCTGCTGTACCCTGCTTAATCGCCCCACTTGGGCGCGGAGATCTCGCTAAGGTCGATAGGTAGACTGTAATCCAAGTCGTATATCTTCTTGCCATTACTACGCCTTGGTTCGAGTCCTCGGTCTGCCAACACCCGTGCGGCGTCTTTGAAGTCAGCCATGCGCGGGTTGGATATCCCTAGATCTTTCAGGAGACTGGTCATCTGTATTGGCTTGGTTACTGCGCTGTCGAAGTCAATGTATTGCAAGAGCAAGTCTTCGACTGCACTCTGGGTGCGGAAAAACTCGTTGCTGTTCTGTAGGAGCTCGCGCTCTTCCGTCGTAAGAAACCAAGAACAGTTGTCAACTTCGTAGAGGGTTGCTTTGACCTCTGCCCACACCTGTTGCATATTCAGACCATGGCGCCAGTCCACTTCCTTGATAGGCACAACCCAGAACCTTCGGTTCCCTGACGTATCGATCAGGAACTCCTTCTCGTTTACGCTGGCAAAGAACGCTGTTCTCCGTTGGTATTGGCTGAAGGCTCTGTCATAAGGTAGGCGCAACTCGTCCCTGCGCTTCGTTAGGAACGCTTTGAGTTGGTCGATGTCGGCACGCTTAAATGTGGAACCAAGCTCTCCGAGCTCACATATCCAATGGCTGACGCATTGCTTTACGCTGTCCTTATCACTGGGGTTCAGTGTGGCGCCCTCAAGCAACCAGTCTTTCTCTGGTGCGAGCGAGTTGAACCACTGCGTCTTACCAGCGGCCTGCGCTCCTTGGAACACCAGTATGCCCTCAAGGTTGGCGCCAGCAGGCTCATACACTGCCGCAACACACCCAAGCATCCACTTGCGCATCAGCATCTCTTTCAAGGGTTCGTTGGTGCTCTTGATCGTGCCAAAGAACCTTTCCAGCCGCTCCTTACCATCCCAAGGCTCAGAGTCAATCCACTCTTTGACGGGATTGAACTCACGCGCCAGTAGCTTTAAGTTCCACCGCAACCGTTCGTGCGGTATCCCCGCCACAATACATCGGTCTTCGATCTCGATAATCGCCGCGTCATCCTTCAGGTCAGCGATAAACTCTTGGTTGGGTACGTGTATCTCGATGCTCTTCTTAATGACGTTGTAGTCCACCTCAATGCCGTTAGTAATAAGCACGCCTCGGTGATTCTCTTTCGTGTGCATCATCCTGCCGTTGCTGTTGCGCTGAAAGTCAAAGCTCTCAGGGATCACAACCTGTTGCAGTGTCGGCATCACCTCGCCCTCAATCACCGCATGGTCGTTGTAATCGCCCTTTGACTGCGGGATCAACACCTCGGCTACGCCGTTAAGTGCCTTTAATGCCTGCGCACCGCGCACCGCCTCGTTCTCTCCAGTGTTCGAGTCGTCGCAGTCCGCGATAAAAATGTGCTTAGCTTTTGGGAAGTGCTCAAAGATAACCTCTGCGACTGGCGTTAGGTTGAACGCATCGAAGCAAACAACCGTTGGCTGACTCATGTCTTGATAGTAGCTTGCCGCCGTGGCGTAACCTTCAACGTAATTAATGGTCGTAGCCTTCTCTAAAAGCTCCTGCCCAAGTATAAAAAAGCTCGCCTTCTTTTTGGAGCCAGTAAGAAACATCTTGGCGCCGTCGTCGTCAATGTACTGAAGTCCAACGATCTCAAGATCTGAGTTCAACATTGGGATCAACAAGCGCCCGTCAGATCCAACCCGCAACCCGTGGCTTCTTACGCTCTTCTTGGCCAAGTATGGGTGCGCGTCACAACCAGAGCTTGCCGCCCAGATACTTTGCGCACGCTTCGCCGCCTTGTTGTTGCGCTCGATCTTCTTTTGCTCAGCCTCGGCCTGCAACTGTTTGATCTCTTCGCGTTGCTCTTCGCTCATCTGATAAGAGCCGCTGTTATGTGGCTTCCAAGTTGCTGTTGGGTTAGCCTGATCGATACGGTAATCACCGCACCGACCATACGGTATGCTCTGATCAGCCCAAAACTGATACCAGCCTGTCAGCTTGCGCTTACCATCAACTTCCATGTAAGCCCGCCCGATTGATCCATCAACCAAAAGCCCTTTCTTTGCATCCAAAACCATGTTGTTTTCTAAAAGAAAAGCTTCAAACTCCTGCCTAAAGTTGCCACTGATTGGTCTGCTATGATCTTTTTTAGGCGGGCTTTTAACTTTCAAGGACATTATAGGGCTTCCCTTTTGTAATTAGGTGTGTACAATAGTGCAAACATTAGCAAATAACAAGGATTAAATCATGGCATTAACAACCTCAGTTGGGTCAGGTGGAGAGAGCTCGTTTGAGTCAGTACCGCCCGGTTCTTACGAAGCAGTATGTTACCGTCTCGTCGATGCGGGAACCGCAGAAGAAGATTATAAAGGTGAAATCAGCAAAAAGCACAAGCTCTATATATTTTGGGAAATACCCGAGCTCAAGCTTGACGATGGGCGCCCATACTCTATTTTCAATGGCTACACCAACAGCCTCAATGAGCGCTCGAACCTGCGCCGTGATCTGCAAGCTTGGCGTAACAAGCCTTTCACTGAAGCCGAGCTCGAAGAGTTTGACCTCACGAAACTGTTGGGCGTCACCTGTAAGATCAACGTGGTTTTGAACAGCAACGGCAACCCCAAGATCGCTGGTGTGTTCTCAAGCGACAACGGGGTCAAGCGAGTCAAGACGATCAACGAAAGCCAGATCTTTGACCTTGAGGAATACTGCAAAGAGTTCAGCGGCGAAAGCTGTGCAGAGTCAAAGCTTGCTTGCGACAGTTTCGACACCTTGCCTCGGTTTGTGCAGTGGCGCATTAAAGGATGTGACGAACAAGGCAAAGACGCAATGGATCCGTGCTTTGAAGTACAGGCCGCTATGAAGAAGGGTGCGCCCAAGGAAGAAAAGACTGGGTTAAGCGGTATTGCCTCAAGCCAGAAAAAACCGCTTGAGCCTAACAACGAAATCATGGACGACGACATTCCGTTCTGACGTCGATAGGGGCAGACCATGATCGAGCTTAAAATTGGTAGTGCATCTAACAAGTCTCTGAACGTAACCAAGTGTGACGTCGAAAGCGCATCTGTATATGAATTAGCAGATGCGCTTGAGTTGTTACATTACTTGGCGCGTGATCTCAAATACGAAGACCTTGGTTGGAAAATCCTCGACGTATCGGATGAACTCAAAGAGAGGGCGAAAAATGACAGATATGATTAACAGCCCAGAGCATTATGCCACGGGTGCGGTAGAGACAATTGACAGCATCAAATCGTCAATGGGTTCGTATCAATTTATGGGCTACCTGCAAGGCAATATTATCAAGTACGCTTGCAGGATGTGGCGTAAGAATGACGACCCGACAGAAGACCTCAAGAAAATGATTTGGTATGCAAATAGACTAATTAAAGAAATAGAGGAAGACAATGCTTGATCGCGGTGATGTTGACGAGAATTTGCCCAACTGTCCGTGGACACAAGAAGACGCAGTAAGGGGTGATGATGCGGTGACCGCTAAGGCACAGTTAAAGCCAACATACACCCAATCATCTCAACCACCGCATAATATAATCTTAGGAGCAAAGTGTGGA
>JGI24005J15628_10001034_pt1 | contig 15132 bp, 13 predicted proteins | sample LinPmetageLP40_FD_15628 | JGI IMG/M metagenome (IMG submission 15628)
CTGGAATGGGTGACCCAGGAGTTCAACAAGGACTAGTTGGTAACGAAGAACAAGGCGGAAGTTTTTTAAGTAAGCTTATGCCTAAAACTACGGCAGGTAAAATTGGAGCAGGAGCTGCTGCAGTTACTTTACTTCCATCATTGATGGGTGGACAAGACGATGGACCTGAATCTTATTTATTACCTACACCAAACAAAGCTTACACAAAATTTGCTAAATCAGGACATGGGGGAACACCAACTGGTTTTATGACAAAAGATTACACTACAGGAGCTAACACAGCTTTAGAAGATCCAGCTACTTATAAAACAGTAGAAGAAATTTTAGGTGATGATCCTACACAAACATTTAAAAAAGTAGAATACAATTCTGGTGGAATTGTAAACATAGCAAAATTTAACGAAGGAGGACAAGCACTTCCTTCAAAACATTCTCATGATGAGAACGATATGAATAATTACACTCGTGCTGAAGGTTATGTAACAGACGGAGCAGGTATGGGTAATGAAAATGAAGACACAATGTTAGCACAATTAGCTGACGGTGAATTTGTTTCAAGAGCAGCGGCAGTTAGAGGAGCAGGTATAGTAGCTGGTGCAAATGTGAAGAACAAAGAAGAACAAAGAAAAGTAGGAGCTGAGTTCTTTTATGAACAACAAAAAAGATTTAAAAGAATTTACGATTTAATTGATGCTAGCAGCAAAAACAATTAAGAAAGAAGTTGGGGTTTTATTTATAGAACCAAAACTAATTGAAGAATACTGGCCACTGGCAGAGTTTATGGTCAAAGAAGGATTAAAATATGATGGTGATCCTATGTCAGTATCTGAGATGAAGAAGAGAATTAAACGTGGTGAATATCAATTACACATCATGGTTGGTTCAGATGATGGAGATAAGTATAAAGTTTTTGGTATTTTTGTTACAAGGATAGCAATATTACCAAACTTTAATCAAGTTGAAGTTATTTTGTTAAAAGGAGAAAAAAGAGAACTATGGCAAAAAGAAGCTGCGGAAGCGATAGAACAATTAGCTGTTCAAAACAAGTGTAAAAGAATAGCAATTCTAGCGAGACCTGGTTGGAAAAATTTTTTAGAGCCATGGGGATGGAAAGTAAAAAGATTAATGTATCAAAAGGAGTTAAAATAATATGGGTAGTATATTTGGAGGCGGCGGAGGCGGTGGCTCACCAGCACCTGCACCAGCACAACCAGCAACAACAACACAGTATATAAGAGAAGCTCCAGGTATTGAGGAAAGAAAACTTGGTTTAATGGATATTGCAAGCTCACTTGCAAAAACTCCTGTTAACATACCCACAGTGGGAGTTGCTCCAATGGGTGCTCTTGAACAACAAGGACTTACTGCTTCTGGCACAACAGGAGTAGGAGGATCTGCCACGACATCAGGAATAGGTGCAGCTTTAGGTTCTTTACAAGGACCCAATATAAATCAATTTTTAAATCCCTATCAATCTTATGTAAATGATGAGATTAATAGACAAGCTGCCATGAGTCAAAATCAATTAAATGCTCAAGCAGTAAACACTGGTGCTTTTGGGGGAGCAAGAAATGAAGTTGCTCAAGCGGAAATAGAAAGAGCGAGACAAGCTAATATAGGACAATCTATGGCTACAGGGTTTGGTCAAGCATCAAATTTAGCCTCGCAACAACAACAAATACAATTACAAGGTGCGGGACAACTTGGTGCATTAGGAAGACAACAACAAGGTATGGCACAAGGTGATATTAATCAATTAATGGCAGCTGGAGGATTACAAAGACAACTTGGTCAACAAGCATTAGATGCTACAAGATCTACTGAACTACAAAGATCTTATGAACCTTTCCAAAGAGCAGAGTTCTTAAAAAATATTTATGCAGCAGGTCCTACAACACAATCTGCACTTACAACGAACACCGCTCCAGGTGGAGCAGGAGGAAATCCACTTGCTCAAGCGGCAGGTGCAGGACTTGGTGCTTATGCAACATATTCAATGTTAAATAGACAACCAGCAGCGGCAGGAACAGCCTTAGCATACCAGAGGTAACGAATGGATAAAACTTTAAAAAGACCTCTATTTCAAAAAAGGGCTATGGAGGNTTANAANGCNAAACANGGTGGTAAGATCCCTGGATATGTTTTAGGTGGCTTAGGTGCAGGCGCTATGATGACAGGGATAGGAACAGCAATGAGAGCTGCAGCAGCCCCAACATTTAATTTTATAGGAAGACAAATGGCAAGACCCGCTGTAAAAACTGGTCTTACTGGATTAGAAGGTTATTACCTTGCTGAAGGAGCAGGTACGGCAGCACAAGGATATCGAGAGGGTGACACAGGTAAAATGATAGAAGGTATGTCCTATGCATTACCTGCAGCAGCTTTTCTTCCAGGTACTATGAAAGGATCTGGTATTAAAGCTTTAAGAGAAACAGGTGAGTATTTATTACCTAACGCAACAGGATTAAAAAAAGCTATTACAAATAACCCCTTTAAATCAGGTATAACAAGTGTTGGGGGTGCCTTTACTGGAGCCGCTCTTCAAACGCCAGCAGGAGCCGTAGAAGTCCCTGAAGGTATGAATAACGAAGAATATTACAAAGATATACAAGACAGATTAATTATGTCTAAACCTGAATTTGGAGAAAGAAGAGATCTTACAGAAGAAGAAAGAAAAGAATCTCCAATGATAAAAAGAAAATTAGAAGTAAAAAAACCTCCAATGCCAATAGGTATTAGAGATCCTAAAACAGAGGGAGAAACAACTCTTAATAAAAAATTACAACAATCATCTACAATAAATGATATTGCTGAAAAATTAGGTGTAACAGATGCTGCTAAAGCAACAGATGCAGAAATTAAACAAATAGCTATTGAATCTAACGTACCTGAAAAAGAACTTAGAAGTATAATAGGTAGAGAAGTTGAAACAAGCGTAAATCAAACCCCTTCAGGACCTGATAATCCTGTAGCAACAACAGAGAATGAAACAAGNGCTTATGAAGGTATGACTGATGTAGAAATTGAGAACGCTGTAAAAAGAAGACAAAAAACATTACGAAACGCTAAAGACTTTTCTGGTTTAAGTAGTGGGTTTAGAGAATTTAAAACTGAAATTGAAAAAATGACAGGGACAAACAATCAAAACTTAAATGATTTAATTTCTATGAAAGTAGCTTCAAAACTTTTAACAGGTAAATCAACTGCAAGAGGTGTAGCAGGTTTTGCTGATATAGCAGGACAAGCTATGGGTGTTGGTGCAGATAGTTTACTTGCACTTAAATTAGCTCAACAAGATCAAGATATGAGACTTGCTCAATCTTTTATTAAAATGAAAACTGAAATGGCTAAAAAGAAATCACCTGGATTTGTTTCTGGAGACAAAACATATAAAATTCAAGACGAAAGATTTCCTGGTGGATTCTACAATGCAAAAGGTTTAGAAGGAAAAGATGGTAGACAATATTACAGAACTAGAGATAATCAAATAGTTCCTGCAGGCCCTGGTGCTGTTGGAAACCAAACTTCGCAAAATGCAGATAAAATAAATTTATATTCAGCTAATTTAGAAGAATTAAAAAGAGGTCAAAACATGATAAATCAAGTGTTAGAGATTTTACCTCAGGATGGTACTCTTAAAGCTGCGTTTAGTTTAACTAAAGAAGATGCAATGGGTACTGTTTCTCAAGCTTTTGGAATGAATGGTTTAGAACAAGGCGGTAGTTTTGACACTGAGATTATTAGCTTAATAAACAAAAATACTATTGATAATGATGAGACTAAGAAAAAACTAATAGAAGAGTATCAGAAATCTATAAGCGATGAGACACTTAAAGAGAGAGGTAAAGAATTATATAAGAAAAATAAATCAACAGGAATTTTTGGTCGTCCCACAGACGCTGAACTAGAAAGATATTCAAGATTAGCTTTAATTGAACAACGTATGAAATATATTGTTGCCAATGCTAATAAATCAGAAGATAGATTAACTCAAAAAGATATTGAGAATGCTGCTAAACGAACAGAAATTCTTAAATTTTTTGGATCAGAAAGAAACGTTTATCAAAACTACAAAAGACTGCAGGAAGAATTTACAGCTAAAGCACAAGCAGATGCTATGAANTATAGAAATGCTGGAGGAACTGANGATGGTATGCANTATTATATTGACACTGTCCCTGGAGTAAAAGAAATGTACGAAACTCAATTTAATAAAGTTCTTGCTTCACAAAAAGCTAGTAANAAACAAAGCAGAGATGAAGTTTTANGCACAATACCAATANCTGGAGGTAGTTAATGGCCGACATCAAAACTTTACAAAAAGCTATTGATGAGAATAGAGTTGATACAAGAAAATTAGCTCCTGAACAACTTCAAGCATTAGACCAAGCTTTCAAATCTGGAGAGCTTACAGGTTATGACAGCGCAAAAGATTACGAAAGATTAATTAGTCTTGGTGCTCTTTCAGTTGGTAAAGACAAAGAAAAAAGATTAGAACCTTTTAAATCTGCTACAGGAATAACTAGAGGAGATCTTGTTTTAGCAGGTTCAGCTGCAGGTTCTTTTGTTCCTTATTATAAAGACTTACCTAAATTGTTAGACGCATATCAAAAAGCAGGGTTTAAAGATGTTTACGGAGTAGACACTCGTTTTAATTCAATGGGTGAAATATATAAAAAAAGATTCACAGTTTTCGGAGATAAATTAAAAAAACTTCCTAAGATTAAAGGAGCAGCAGGTTTACCCATTAGAGCTTTAAGTAATTTAGGAGGAATGGTAGATAACACAATTGATTTTTTTACTAAACTTGGAGGAGGTTTTGCTAAAACAAAAACGGGATTAAAATTTCAACCAGGATATGGTGCTTCACAACCTTTAGAAACTTTTGCAAAAAGTACATTAGGAGGTGCTGGAGGTGCTTTTGCTGGCTCAACTGCCTATGAAATAGCTAATTTAGGATCTGATTTTGTTGGTGCAACCTCTCAAGATTTAGCTAACCTTACAGATAATGATATTAGAAAACTACCTGTTGCAGATAGAATATTTTTTAACGGTTTAACAGAAGCATACAATGATCTTCTTTGGGCTGGTGGAGCAACAGCTTTAATACCTCTTGTAAAATATGCAGGGAAAGAAGGATTAAAAAATACTTTAGGTTTAAATAGCCAACAATCAAAAGATATTGCAAAAGCTTATGAAAGAACTGGAATGAAACCAAGTATAGCTTCGTTAATACCTGGAGAAAATTCTTTTCAAAATTTCTTTAAAAAATTCTTTAGTACAATTGGTGTTTACCCCCTTGTTAGTGGACCTTTAGCTAAAGTAAATAAAGATCTTAACTTAAGATTAACTAATGAAGAGTTTTTAAAAACAGTAGACAATTTAAGTATGGCTCCTGCAAGTAATATTAGCTTAATGAATTATGCTGGTATTAATCAAATGAGAGCAGAATGGAAAAGAGTATTACAAACTATTAATCAAGAGTATGGTCACGTTAAAAAAGTATATGATGAAATAGGCAACCCTGCATTTATTCCAACACAATCTATAAAACAAGAAACGGAAAAATTAATACAAGGATTAAAAGAACAATATCCTGCAGATCAATACTTGTTTAATGGTTTAGAAAAAGGAGCTAGAGAACTTACAGAAGTAGATGATCCAATGGTTCAATACATTAAATACTTAAATGATATTACAGAGAATAAAGAATTTATTAGAATAAGTGACTGGCAGGGTCTTTCAAGAATGCAAACTGCTGCTTACACAGGGAGTAAGTATAACAATGTTAAAAACCAATTGTTAATAGTAAGAAACGCTATGGAAAATGATTTAAATAGTCTTCAAACAGTAACAGGGAGAGCAAATTTAAAAGAAAATGTATTTAAAAATCAATATGATCAAGTCTTAAAAGAAGAAGGCCCTGAAGCTGCAGAAGCTTTTCTTGATAAACAAGTAAGAGCAGGTAACACAGCCTTCACTGCTTTAAAAGAAGCTAACACATATTACTCATTAGTATTAAGACCTTTTCAAAAAAACAAGGTAGCTACTCAGTTAAGACAAGCAGACAATAAACTTTTTGCAGACAAGGGAATTGAAATGATAGGAACGTCTTCTATCTATCCTGATGAAGTATTTGATAAAGTTATAAGAAGAGTTATGGCTAGTGACAGCCCTGATGGTATAAGACAATTAAAACAAATATTAGGTGTTACTGATTCTTCTTACAAAATATTCGATGAAAATGGTGCAGTGAAAAGAACTGTTCAAATACCTAGAAGTAAAGAATCTCAAGCAGTATATGATAGATATGTTAGAGAGTTTTTCTGGGATTCTTGGAACAATGCTACAACAAATCCATTAAGAGATTTTAGATCTATATCTACACAAGCTGCTGCCGCAAAAGCAGCTAAAGAAGGTTTTGTATCAAAAAGACCTTTTCAAATGGACCCTTTAACAGAACAAAGAATTAGAGCTAAAACAAAAACAAATGAAGTTTTAGATGTTACAGAAATAGATGCAAGAGTATTTACACAATCTGATATAGCCAATCTTAATGATGGAATTATAAGAAGTCACAACTTTGGTGCATTAGATATTGAAAAATTTGTAAAAAATATTGGTATAGATAATAAACAAGGTAGAGATAAAATTAGAGAAATGTTTGGCGGAGGAGCACCAGGAGCAAAAGCACTTCAAAGAATGGATGATATTATAACTGTTAAACGAGCTTTAGACACCGTTGATTACAGAGATCCTTCTACTTTTGTACAAAGAGCTATTACATTAAGAGCAGGTCAAGGAGGTGGATTAGCCGCTGGAGCAACAGCCGCTGCCTTTGGTTTTGGTAATACAATTAAATTAATTTTAGGATCTAGAATGTTAGGAAGTGTTCTTACTAATCCAAACGTAGCTGAGAATCTAATGGAAATGAATAAGTATCAAAGATTTATGACAGATCAAAAAGGTGTTTATCAATTAAGTCCTCAAAATACTCCAAGAGCATCTGCAACTTTTGTTAGATTTATAAATAGTTTAATGGAAGCTGAAGGCGATGAGTTTAGAGTTGATCCTAATAAAATTGACTTTGAAGAAATAAGACAAAAAATTGAAAGTTTAGATCCTAATTTACCTTTAAGAAATAGCTATGATTTTGGTAGTATGCCTAAATTTACAAGAGATAGAATATACCCTGAGTTTGATACGGCTAAAAATTTATCTACTGAAGCACAACAAATAGGGGAACAGTATTTGCAAGGATCTAATTTAATAGCACTTAGCGATCAACAATTTGATCAAGTGTATGATGGACAAGTTCCTCAATCTACAGAGCCTCAACAAATGGCTTCACAACCCACACCAACTGAACCTATGACAATGGCTACAGGACAAACACCACAGGCCACTGGACTAAATGCACAACAATATGCCTCGTTATTTCCACAAGATTCCTTAGGCCAAGCTGTAGCTGCTAAACAATTTAATAAAGGTGGTCTTGTTGAAGACGCTTATGCACAAGCAGATGAGGTACTCAATGGTTAAAAAATCTGCATTACAAAAGATTGAATATCACGAAAAAATTTGTCGTATAATGCAAAAGCAGACATTTGAACGAATCGACAAAATGGAAGCAAGGATTGCTAGACTTGAGAAGTGGATAATAGGTGGTTTAGGGGCTATACTTTTAGCTGTACTTTCAAACAATATGTAGTAAGGTGCGGTATGAAATTTACCGAAGAAGAAAATTCATTTAAATTATCTGATTTTAAATCCATAAATAAATACCAATATAAAAAATATTCTAGAGCAGAAGATCCTATAACAGGCAAACGTTTATATGCTGTTGATGGTACAAAACTGCCAAGTGTAACTACAATTTTAGGAGCGACAAAAGACCAAGAATCTATCGAAGCGTTAGAAAGATGGAAAAAGCAAAAGGGAAAAAAAGAAGCAGATCGTATTAAGAACGAGGCCTCTACTGTAGGAACAGAAATGCACCTTGTTATAGAGAAATATATCGAAGGACAAGGGTATTTAAATTTATCTGAAAAAGGTAATCGACCTAGAAAAATGGCTCATACGATTTTAAAAAACTGTGCAGATATTGAAGAAGTATGGGGTAATGAAGTAAGTTTAGCTTACCCAGAACGATATGCAGGAGCTACAGATTTAGTTGGTGTTGCTAATGGTAAGGTAACATTGTTTGATTGGAAACAAACCAATAAACCAAAAAGAAGAGAGTGGAGTTCTGTTCAAGATTATTTCACACAATTAGCCGCGTATACTTTAGCCCATGAAAAAACCTACGGACCAATAGAGGTAGCCTCTATCAGAATGTGTTCTAGAGACATGCAATACTTTCAATTTGATATAGAAGGCCAGGAATTGAAGGATTATAAGGATAAATGGTGGGCAAGATACGACAAATATCTATCTACAGTACCTAACAAGGCTTAAAGCTTAAATCGCAAAAAAATAGGGGTCTATGGCCGTTATTTGAGCCATTCTTTGAACTTATCCCCTAAAGTCTTTATCGCAAGTTCATTTTTACTAGATAGAGAAGAAATTATTCTTTCGTCTATTGTTCCCTTACAAATAAGATCTGTGTAAAGAACTTGGTGTTTTAATCCTGATCGATGTGCTCTGTCTTCAGATTGTTTTCTGACCTCAAAGTTAAAGCTATTAGAAAAATAAATAACATTTTTAGCTTGTGTCAAAGTGAGACCAAAACCTCCTGTAGAAGGATTACCTACAAAGAATCTACACGTAGGATCTTCTTGAAATCTTTTCATAGCTTGTGCTCTTTTTAAAGTATCTACAGACCCATAGTTTGCTACAACAGATTGTCTGCCGTATTTTTCTTGTAAGAATTTTATAATAGATTCAATGTTGTATATGTAAGTAGCCCAAATAATAATCTTGCCATCAGCTTCTTCTATAATATCAGCTAAAGCATGAAGTTTAGGATTCTTAAATTGTTTAAGTTCTCCGTCATTTGTTTTAACAAAACCATTACATACTTGATGTAACCTAATAATTTCAGTTAGTTTATTATTATAAGACACTGTTTCATCTTCAATAATAGCAATTGCTGCTATTCTTAGTTGTTCGTAAAACTTTTCTTGGTCTTCATTCATATCAATATATCTTTTTGAATATAGCTTTTTAGGTAGATCAAGGCACTCATCTTTAGTTACACGATAAGAAAACTTAGAAAGTTTTTCTTCTAATTCATTAATGTGTACGTAGTATTTAGGTATTTCTGTATATTTACCTCCACCAAGATCTAGTTTGTGAGTAACACAATATCTGTTTCTAAATGTATAGTAACTAGAAAAGCCTAGATGTTTATCGTCTAAAAAATTACATTGGGTGTATAAATCTAAAGGAGATTTTGTTACAGGAGATCCTGTAAGAATACGTCTGTATTTAGAATAAGATGCAAGCTTTAAAACATTTTTAGTTCTAATAGCCTTGTGGTTTTTAATTGTAGTAGATTCATCTATAATAGCCATGTTGTTAGGATGGTGGTATAAAAATTCTGTGGCACCTTTAAATCCTCTTGTTGTAGATAAAGCTTCTATATTCATACAGAATATTTTTAATTTACCTTTAGCATCTAAAGATTTTGTTAATTTTTTAGGTTTATCTATATTCCAAGAATATATTTCATATTCAATATCAGGAGACATATGCTTTTTAATCTCATCAAAAGCCCAAACAGTGTATACTGATTTAGGCGCAAGAATAAGAACCCCCGTGACATCTCTATGACTTCTTAAAAGTCCTATATTATCTATAGCAACTTTAGTTTTCCCTGTACCCATTTCCATAAAAAATGCGTATGTAGGTTTATCCCAAGATTTTTCTAAACAAGTTTTTTGGTGTTGATAAGGTGTGGTTTTATAGTTAAACAAGTTCAACATGATGGTTGACATATAATCTCAGTAAGATATAAAGTCAAGTAAATATAGGAGGCCATTTATGGACTTAGAACAACTAACAACTGTAAATATAAAAACTGACGAAGTAAAAGAAATATCTCAAGCTTGTGCAAAGCTAACTTCACAGAATAAAAAAGTAGAGAATCTTCAAAATCTTTTAAAAGAAGAGCAAGAAGAAGCTAGACGTTTATCTGAAGAAGTAGTACCAACGCTTATGCAACAAGCAGGAGTTTCTTCTATTAAACTAGAAGATGGTTCGTCTGTTACAGTTTCTCCTTACTACTACGCAAAAATTCCTGAAGATAAAAAACACGATGCCTATAGTTGGTTACGTGATAATAATTTTGGGGATCTGATCAAAAACAATGTATCAGTATCGTTTGGTAAGGGTGAAGATTCTGACGCGGTTAAGTTAAAAGCAACGTTAGAAAAGCAAGGTCTTGTCGTAGACCAAAAACAAGACATTCATTGGCAAACTCTTCGAGGATTCGTAAGAGAGCAAATGGAGAATAATCGTAGCATACCTTCTGACATGTTTGGATTGTATGTTGCTAATCGAACAAAACTAACAACTAAAAAGTAAAGGAGAACACATGGCAAACGGAAAAACAGCCAAAACAGCAGTTAGCACAAAAGCAGAAGCTGCAGCGCCTATGATTGCAAACTTAGAACAGTTTGCGGGTGCGGGAGCGGAGAACATTACATCTAAAGATGTATCGTTACCGTTTTTAAAAATCATTACTAATAACTCGCCTCAAGTAACACAAGGTGATGCGAAGTTTATTGGTAGCGCAAGACCAGGAATGGTACTTAATTCTGTCTTAAACAAACTCTATAATGGAGCAGATGGATTTAATGTAGTTCCTTGTTTCTTTAAATTTGAATACGTGGAATGGGCAGATAGAGGGACTAAAGATTCTTTAGCACCTGTAAACTCATATCCAGCTGATTCGGATATAATGACAAAAACAAAAAGGGGAGATGATCGTAAAGATAGATTACCAAGTGGTAATTATATCGAGCCTACTCACTATCACTATGTAATGATGGTAGATGAGAATGATCAACCTTCTGAAACGGCAGTTATTGTGATGAAAGCAACTCAGGCTAAAAAGTCTAAGAAGTGGAACTCAATGATGTTGTCTCAGAGACGTAAAGGATCCAAAGGTTTCTTTCAACCACCAACTTGGTCTCAAATTTATACTTTGAGTACGGTGTTAGAAAAAAATAATCTTGGTTCTTGGTACGGTTGGGAAATTAATCATAACAAAGACATTCCTAACGATACGTTATTAGGTTCTTCTCAAGCATTCTTTGACACGTGTAAAAAAGGAAATGCTAAGATTAACCTTTCAGAAGACCAACAAGAACAAACTGGAACTAAGAATCCGTTCTAATGAGTTCACTGAATTTTTTTAGTCAATTATTTGGCGGATTAAAATCAGCATACGGTACCTACGAGCTAAATGGGGCTCGTAGGTCCGATGGTAAAGCTGAAGGCAAAGCCTTAACTAAAAAGGGTGAGGTTACTTTAGAACTATTCCAAAAACATTTAAACGGAGAATTAAGTTTAGGTGTCGTTCCTATTATGGACGACAATAACTGTAAGTGGGGGTGTATTGATGTTGATGAATACGCAGGATTTAATCCACTAACAATAATAAAAAAAATTAGAGAATTAAAAATACCTTTATTTCCATATCGATCTAAATCGGGTGGACTACACATTTTCTTACATATTGATGGTGTTATACCTGCCACAGATATGATTGATAAATTAACTGAATTAGCTAGTAGATTAGGTCTTGCTGATTGTGAAATATTTCCAAAGCAAAGAACAATTAATGTTAAGTTAGGAACAATTGGTAATTGGTTAAACCTTCCTTACCATAATGCAAAGCTTACAACACGTCATGCAATAGATGACAACGGCCACTCGATACCGATAGAAGATTTAGAGAAGGCTGTTAAGCCTTATGTTATTAAACCTGAAGAATTTTATAAGATAAAAGTAGAAGAATATAAAGATGAAGATGAGTTGTTTGCAGAATACCCTCCTTGTGTACAAAATTTTGTAAAGAATCCAGTAGGAGAAGGACATCGTAATGAAGCATTGTTTAATGTTGGGGTTTGTATGCTTAAGAAACACGGTAAGGATGGTGCTTGGGAGGACGAACTTGGTGATATAAATAAAAACTGGGGTGACAAAGCATATCCAGCATCAGAATTAAAAGCCACTGTAATAAAAAGTTTAAGTGGAGATAAGAATTACAATTATAAATGTCAGACAGATATAGCTAGAAAGTATTGTAATCAAGGATTATGTATGAAACGTAAACTTGGTATAGGTAAAAACAATTACAGCTTTACTGTAGATTCCTTTCAAAAGATAAATACAAAACCCCCTAAATACATTTTAACTATAGATAAAAAACCAGTAAGACTTACAGGGCAACAACTTTGTCAGCAACAATTACTTAAAATAGAATTATTTGATTGGGATATTGTTTGGAAAACAATGGAGAAAGAAGGTTTTAATATGTGGTTAAATTATCTTAAATCAATGCAGACAGATGTAGAAGGATATGACTTTACTGATGATGATAAAGATGAGTTTCAATATTTATTTAGACACTTTCTTGATGATAGCCAAGTTGCAGACGATATTACCCAAACTCAATCAGACTATATTTATCAAGAGAATGGCTTTGTGTTTTTTAGAGCAGAGGTATTTAAAAAGTTTTTAAAGAAAGATGGTAACAATCTTAAACGTGATGAAGTTAAAGAATTATTAATAGACAACGGTGCAGAGTATGTAAGAGGTCACAATAGTTACAAAGCTAGACTTTGGAAAGTGCCTAAACCTGAACAGGAAGACATAAAGGAAAGAAATGTTAAATTCAAAAGAGAGCTACCAGGATTCGACCCAGACGCTGACCAAAACATTTAAGATCTTTGGCCCCCCTGGAACTGGTAAAACAACAAGATTAATAAAGATAGTAGAAAAACATTTAAGACTTGGTGTGCAGCCTTGGGAAATGGTTTATGTTTCTTTTACTAATAAAGCTATTGATGAGGCTGTAGATAGAGTCCTTAAAAAATTTAACACTTACAAATCAGAAGACTTTGGTAATTTTAGAACTATACATTCTTTTTGTAAGAAAGCTTTTGGTAACTTACCTGTACTAGATCCTAAAATAGATATGTTGCAGTTTCATACACAGTGGGGAACAATTAATGCAAATTTTTCTGAAGAAGACGCTAACCACAAAGTATTTAATAATTGGTCTCTTCGAGTCTATGACAAAGCTCGAAACATGATGGTTGATCCTATCTCATTATATAAAGCAGAACCTATTAAAAAAGTAAGATTACAACAGTTTACAGATATTATCAGAAATTATGTGAAGTTTAAAAAAGATCACAAAATGGATTTTACAGACATGGTTGAGAAATATGTAAAAGAAATAAATCCTCCAAAGTATAAGGTGTTTATTGTTGATGAAGCTCAAGATCTAACTCCTTTACAATGGTTATTTGTAGAGAAAGTTGCTAATAAAGCAAACAGAGTTTATTTAGCTGGTGATGACGACCAAGCTATTTATGAATGGAATGGGGCTAAAGTCAGATGTTTTTTAGATTTTCCAGGGAAAGCTTTTGTTTTAAATAAATCTTACCGATTAAACAAAACAATACTGGAGTTTTCTAAAGAAATATTAACTTTTATAAAAGAAAGACAGCCAAAAGAATTCACTTCTGTTAACGAATCAGAGGGTTATATACATACTTATGGAAGATTTAGTGAGATCCCTTTTGATGATTTACAAGGGAGTTGGTTTATTCTTGGTAGAGTTGGAGACAATGTAGAAGAACTTAAACAATATGCAAGAAATAAAGGCCTATATTTTCAAGATATGAAAGGCAACAAATCATTTAATATAAATAAATGGAATGCTATTAATTACTGGCAGACACTTATGGCAGGGGAATCATTGATTCGTGAGCAAGTAGGTATAGTATATGATTTTATTGATGAAATAAAAAAAGGCTGGCGTAAGGTAGACAATAAAGCTTGGGATGCTGTTCATCCTAATCAACCATTAGATCTAGAATTTCTTAAAAGTAATTGTGGACTTCAAACTAATCAAACAGATTGGTGGAAGGTTTTAAATAGAAAATTTACAACAAGGGACTTGGATTATTTTGAAAATATGTTAAGAAGAGGAATACAATTAAATGACAAAGCTAAAATTATCATTGATACAATCCATTCCGTTAAAGGCGGAGAGGCAGAAAATGTTTTACTTTATGAAAAGAGTAACTGGCCCTCTAATTTCTCATCTAAAAATGGAAAAGACAAAATGGCTGAAGCACGTGTTTGGTATACTGGCGTTACGCGTAGTAAAAAATCCTTACATATCCTCTCTACTGATCATACATACTATTTTCCTTTGGGCCGTATCGCATCTTCTTTTAGAAGGAAGGTTAAACTAAATGATAGATGAGTCTTATAATGAATTAGGTGAAAAAGATAAATTATATGAAGCAACTAAAAAGGAAGTGACATTTCCACAATCAAGGCAGGTAGGCGGAAGTCACTATAAACATTTTCACATTCAGCCGTATGAATTTATATCTAAAAACAACTTATCGTTCTTTCAAGGATGTGTTGTAAAATATGTTTGCAGGTATTTGTTTAAAAATAAAATAGAAGATCTTCAAAAGATAATACATTATTGTGAATTAGAAATTAAAAAAATGAAAGACAAAAAATGATTATAAAGTTTATAGTAAGACTTAGAATGTGGTATGCAGATGTACGTGGACATCACGGTAAACGTTGGAACTATGAACCTGGAGATTGGTACATGGGGAGAAAGAGAAAAAAATGACTACTGAACTTGTATTTAATCAAACAGAATCTGATTGGACAATACCTGAGAGTTATCCTGATCTAACCAGTAGATCTATCGTTGCGGTAGATTTAGAAACAAGAGATCCTAATATCAAAACAAAAGGACCTGGCTGGGCTACTAACGATGGAGAGATTGTTGGCATAGCTGTAGCTGCAGATGGCTTTAAAGGTTATTTTCCTATTGGTCATGAAGCTGGAGGTAATATGGATAAGAATATTACTATGAAATGGTACAAACAACTTATGGAAAGTGACGTTGATAAAGTTTGCCAT
>JGI24005J15628_10001035_pt1 | contig 15128 bp, 6 predicted proteins | sample LinPmetageLP40_FD_15628 | JGI IMG/M metagenome (IMG submission 15628)
AAAGTTTTTGAATTAACATCTGCTTTTGAACAAACAACAACAACAACAATAGATAACCCTCCTGTTCCAGACGTAGAAATACCTGCTTTTGCTACCGTAGCACACGTTTTCCCAGGTGGATGGAGTTTACAAAATGACAGTACTAGTGTTAATTATTCAGACGCAACTGCTTTTACATCACGAGCAGTAACTGCTTACGGATCAGAGTTTAGTGATTTAACGACATATACGCTAGACCAATTGACAATACTAATGTTATTTATTCAGACGCAACTACTTTTACATCACGAGCAGTAACTGCTTACGGATCAGAGTTTAGTGATTTAACGACATATACGCTAGACCAACTTGATTCATCTGGTCAAGTAACAGGTGTTACTGCAACATATGTTTTTCCAACAGATGGAACCTTAAGTAATGGTGATACTGGTTATAATGATCAAACTGATGGTACTTATATTACAGATGATAAGTTGTTTATAAACCAACAAATTGGTGGTGTTAGAGTTAGACAACTAAATTTTCCTAATGGCTTTGTTTTAGGTGATTGGTATATAATAGACTTAATTTATAATAGTTATACGGCTGGTAGTGATATAATCGTTCAAAATGCAAATTTTAATGTTTTTGAAATAGTAAACACAGATATATATAGTACAAATCAAGATGTTTTAAGAGCTGTTTTTCAAATAGAAGCTTACCATGTATCGTTTCGTAGAATAGAATTTTTAGTGCCAAGTGATGTTATTATAGAAATTGAAGAGCTTAAGTTGATAAAAATAAACGATCCAATGACTGGTGGTGATATAGCAGATTGGGATTTTAATACACAACCTAATTCATCTGAACATTCTTTTGACCCACCAAGTGTATATGGTAGCGCTAATGGTATTGAGTTTAACGTTAATAACAACGACAGTCAAAGATATGCTTATCAACACTTTAATTNTTCTCTGGCTTCAACTTATAGTGGTTACAAGCTTGAGTTTAAAATTTCTAATTACGTTAGCGGTTCTTTAGATTTGTATACTATTAACAATGTGGAAGGTATAACAATTGAAGATGTAATAAATACAGATGGTAACTATTCTGTTGATTTTAATTTTGATAACGGCATTTACAATCTTATGCACGATGCTAATGGTGTTGTAGGTACAACTACACCTGCATCCCAACACGCAACATCAATGACAGATATTGTTATATTTAAAAGTGATTCTACCAATGGCTTTATTGGTTGTGTAAAAGACATATCGCTTATTGATATTACAAATTATTTTACAGGAGCAAGTATTGATTCTTTTAATATTACTGGGTTTGACAATCAGTTTAACGAGTATATAGATTTTCAAGAAACAACAGGTAATGGACAAATTATATTTACAAATGCACCAATAATAGGTGATTTATCAACTTTAGCTAACCCTAATAGTCAAGTGCAAATAGAACAAACAATAAGCCAAGCCATACAACAAGATAACACATATAGACTTTCGTTCGATCACGATCTTGACTCTGGTAGTTCTATAGGTGTTTATTATTTTAGTTCAATAGATAATAAAGGTTTTAAAGTTGAAAGTATAATTGGAACTGATACATACAACTTTTTACACACAATGGATCAAGACCATATTGCTGACCATCTTAAAAANACGTTAGTTTTCTTTGTTAGCAGTGACAACACTAGTGGTACTATAGATAATATAGTGTTAAGACAAGAGTTTGCTTTATTACAAACTGAAACAATAAGTTTTAGTGAAAACGTTAGAGGTTGGGTTAGTAAAAAATCTTTTATACCAGAACAAGGTCTTAGTGTATCAAGCGAATATTTTACAACAAACAAAGGACGTTTGTACGAGCATAATAATAAAAACGCAGATAGAAACACTTTTTATGGTAGCTATGTTGATTCTACTATTACCGCTATATTAAATGAAAGCCCTTCGTCTGTAAAAATATTTAATACTTTAAATTATGAAGGTAGTCAATCAAAAATAATTGCGGGTGATCCAGCTGTTTTAAGCGGTGGAAATACTTATAATACATTAGATACTTACAATTTAACCGAAGAAAAAGGTTGGAGTGTAGAGTATATAAAAACAGACAAACAAGAAGGTAGTTTAAGTGAGTTTATAGAAAAAGAAGGTAAATGGTTTAATTATATTAAAGGATTGTCTACAGATATAAAAACTTCTGATTTAAGCTTTCAAGGATTAGGAGTTGTTAAACAAATATTTGACCCTAACGCAATATAACATGGATATAAAAACAATTAACTCAGTACAAATAAATCAAAGCAACATGTCTGCTGCTGCGCAAACAAGATTATTAAAAATTGTAGGTGACCTTGGCGCTAGCTTTATTGTTAATGTTATTAAAATAAATGGAACTGGTAAAGAAAGCTATTACAATTTTAAAACAAGCGCTTTTACAGACGCTTTTGTTTCTGCTAATGCTTTGAAAGGAACTGTAGGCTCTAGTATTTTTTCAGTACCTATAGTTTTTCCAGCTGATTCTTCTGGTGATGTGTATAGCATAATTGTGTTACCATCACAAAAAAATACAGTGTTTAAAAAAGGAGTTGGAGTTGTTAATAAAAAAATAACTCAAGTTGGTCAAACAACAGTTTCAATAGAGGTTGACGAAGGTACTGAAATTAACTCTGCTTTTACAGCCAAATACACTGCAAACCCACCAGATGCAGTTGTTTCTAGTGTAGGCTCTACTGTACAGCCTGGCTTTACAAACATACCTGTTGATTGGACTTTAACAAATACCTCTAGTGATGCAAATGGTTTTGGCTTTATGCTTCCTAATAGACCAGCCTCTAATCAGTTTACAATACCAGACTCATATTGGTTCACTGCAAAAGTTGGTATTTGCAACGGAACTATTTCTAGCTCTACAACATTAGTTTTAGACAGTGTTGCTAGTTTAGTTGTTGGCATGACACTTTCAACAGTAAGCTCAGGTAGTATATCTGGAGCTCCTGTAATAACAGCAATAAATGGTAACACTCTTACACTTTCTGTTGCTCAATCTATAGCTAACGATGTTAACATTGGGTTTAGGGCTTACGGTCCAGCTTTAATAAGTAAAGTGTTTGGAATGAACATAGCTTTTAATAATTTTGTTGCAATAGGAACTCAATTAATAAAATCAGTTAGAACAAATACAGCTTTTCCAGAATCTGATAGCAATGTAACTCTTAATTTAAACGGTACATATGGTATTTCAGGTGGTAACTTAGTTAGTTTTAACGGTTTTAATATCAATGCTAGTGGTAGCAATAACTTAATTGCAAGTGTATCAGCTAGCGCTACAGCGGGTAGTGTTGTTGTTGAATTTATAGGATCAGCCGAAGGAGTTGTTGCAGCTGTTGTTCCTGTTGGAACTAAAATTTACATAAACGGTTCTCATCAAGAGATAAAAGTAACTGGTACTGTTACTATAAACAAATACCCAGCAACTGATTCTAAATTAGCTTTAGACTTAACTAAATTTATAACACACGGCGCTGCCTCATAAGATATGAAAATAACACTAGAAAATAATATAGAAAACAATTCTTTACAAGTTGGTGATCAAGCTTACTATGTATCTTTAGATCAAGGTTATGGTACTAGCGATCCTAAACCTCTTGGGCAAATAACTGAAATTAGTAATGATTATATAATAGTAGATCCTGGAGATAGTAATTTAGCACTAGAAGATTTTATAATGTTTTCAAAAAATAAAGAAGTGAATAACAGTAGTTTACTTGGCTATTACGCTGAAGTAAAATTAACAAATAATTCAATTAAAAAAGCAGAGCTATTTGCATTAGGTTCTGAAGTTTTAGAAAGTAGTAAATAACATATAAAAAATGTAACTATATAGATATGAATAACAAAATAAAGAAAAAAAGTCCTGCAAAAAATTTAATGGCTTTAGCAAGCTATGGAATAAAACTAGCTACAACTGTAGGGGGAGGAAACCCGTACTTGGGTGGTGCTATGATAGTAGGTGGAGTTTTGTTAGCCAATAAAATGAAAAATAAAAAATCTAAATCAGCTCTTGGTAATGCTCAAGAGGAATTTGAAGAGCAGTTGCAAATATATAAAGACTCTAAATTTCAACCAATTGATCCTAACATAGTAGATCAAGAGAACATATTTGAAGATATGGAAATTGATACTACTACTTTTGAAATGCAACGTAAAGCTTTTTTACAACAACAAGCAAACATACTGCAAAGCTTACAAGGTGTTGGTGGTAGTTCTGGGGCTGCAAGTTTAGCAACCGCTTTAAGTGCAAGTGCTGAGCAACAGTCGGAAAAAGCAACAATGACTACGGCTCAAATGATAAATAGAGCTAAAGAGCTAAGAATGCAAGAGCAAGGTAGAATAAATCAAGCAACAACTAATATAGAGCTTGCTAACGCTGAAGGAGCAAGACAATTTGAAATAGACAAATTAAACACGCTGTTGGGTGTTGCTGGTCAAAAAGTAGCGGGCATTAGAGGTGATATAGCTGGTAAAAGACAAATGTATGGTCAAATAGCTCAAGGCGTTGGATCTGTAGCTGGTGCATTTATAGGCAAAGGTTAAAAATAAATAATATGGCAAACAAATCAATAATAAAAATATGGCAGCAAACCAAGTAGTAATAAACGCAGCTGGAGCAGCTTATTCACCTGTAAAAGGTCAATATGATTTATCTGGCTTTATAAATGGTATTACAGCTGTAGCCGCAGGAGTGGTTAAACAAGGGCAAGTAAGAAAAAAAATGCAGTCTGATTTAAATAAATTTTATTTTCCATCAGCAAACCCTCAAGTCCAAGGTGTAGCAGAAGCTATAAAAGCTAAAGTAATGGATCGTAAACAAAACTTTAGTTTACAAGATGGCATAAAAGCTTTAAAAAACTTAGAGTACCAAATTAAAACTGTTTTACCAAAAATAAACACAAAATTTGGTGATATAGACAAAAAAGGTTTAGCTGGATCTGTTGAACCTTTCGCAGAAAACTATGTTAATTCTGTTGCTACTGGTCAACTAGATCAAATAGTAACAGTAGGTGATCAAACAGCGTCTGCTGTTTACCGGGTTAATCCACAATCTTTAAGTTTAGAAATGATGGGTATGGATGGCGCTTTTGTAGCTCCTGAATTATTATATGCTAATCTTGGAAACTTACCTACTTTAGAAACAGCTTCTAAACCTTCAACAAGAATGATTAGTTATATTGGCGACAAGTTTGCAAAAGGAGAAAAAGGAAATTGGAAAGAAAACTCAGATGAAATAACAAATTATTTTAATAATCAAGTAGTTCCTAATAAAAAAGTATTTTTAGCTTTTTTAAGTGACAACATGGATGGTTTTACTATTACAAACAAAAACGGTGATACTGAAGCAATTAGCTGGTATGATCATTACATGGAAAGCTCTATGGACGAAAATCAAAAAGAAATAGTAGAAGCTGGTTTTAACAAAGTTGGAGATCCAGAGGTTGTAAAAAGATCAAAGCAAATTTTCATGAATGAATTAATGAAAGGTGATAAAAACTTAAAAGAAGATTTTAATAGTTATTTAGAAAAAGTAAAATCATCTAAAAACCCAGGCGATATAATAGAGACACCTGCTTACGTTTTAGGTTCAGAGTTTAAACCAATGAAAAACGCTGAAACTAAAAAACTTTCTGGAGTTGAATCTTTAATACAACAAATGAAAGAAGGTAATACTGGAACTAATATAACTAGTAGACATATTCCAAATATTTATATTGACGAAACTAAGAGTGGATATGCTTTTTACAAAAGAAATTTTGACAGCGACAAACAAGACGAACAATTAACTGAGTCTTTTGGCAATAATGATAAAGATATTGCTGAGACTATGAAATTGATTGGGCCTATAATTGGTTTAAATACTACAAAAGAGTTGGATGAACTAGACAACTTTTTGATAAACAAAGGGTACTTAAAAAAAAATAAATAAAGCGTAATAAATGACTGAAACTTATTATCTTAACGGAAGGGCATATACTTTTGAAACGCAAGAGGAGCTAGACACTTGGTTAGCAAACAATCCTGGCGCAAGTACTGTAGATAATAGTGTTGCAGCTCAAGACGCTACTTTTGTTAATCCAGCTATAATTCCAGATCAAATTGGTAATCCTGTTTCTGACGAGCCTCTTAATATTGAGATGAATGAGCAAGAGCAGTTAGAGTTTGAAACAAAAAGAGATGAGCAGCGTAAAAAACAAATAGAAGGTCAAAAAAATTATTTTAGAGAAAAAGCAATAAAAGAAAAAACAGGCTTGTCACCTTCTCAATATCCAGAACTACAAACCAGTAACTTTGGGCCAGTTGCAATAAAAAGCGCTGTAGATCTAGATACTATGGAAGAAATAACAGCTAACGTAACAGCTGAATATAGAGATGAGCTTAGCCTTTTAATGTCTGATGAGTTTGAGACTTTAAAAAACATGTCCGAAGACCCTATGACTTATGATAGTGAACTAAACACTATTCATGACCGTGTTTTTAGCGCTTTACAAGAAAAATATCCTGGTTTAAGTAAAGGATCTTTTATGGATATATCTGGTAAAGGTGGTATGGGTATATTTAAAACTGCCTTAAATAATATTACTGCAAAAAGTTTAGAGTTAGACGCTGTAGAAAATTTAGTTGGAGCTGTAACTTTAGATGATGATATTTTAACTGGTATTAACAAAAAAATAGAATTAAACTTTAGTAAAAAAGAGCTTGATAAAAGAGATCTTACTGCTAGTATAAGAAATAAAAACAGAGAGTTAAGTAGAATTTTAAACGATGAAAATCCTGACTATAAAAGAGCAAGCGAGTTAAAATCTGAAATAAGAGCAGCTAAAAACGATATACAAAAGCTAGCTACAATAGAGGGTACTGGTAATATGGGTGAATATAGTGATATGTTCGGGCCTTCTAAAAACACTAAAGACAAAAAGCTTGCTAGCTCTTATATGGATAACGAAACCACAAAGTATCGCCAAAGAAAAATAGACGAAGCAAAAAATAATTTTAATGGTAACGTAGGCACACAGGTCGCTAATGAGCATGCTAAAAACCCTAAATTATCAGATTTTCAAGCGCATGACTTATTGTATAAATCAAAAGCATTTAATTTGCAACAGCTTTGGGTTTCTGGAAACAAAGAGACAATTAATGTAAAGTTAAATAGTGCTGGTAGCTCACCAGAACTGTATCAAAAATTAGTTGAAGGTGGTTATGTAACTAAAGAACAAAGAAAAAACCCTGCGAGCAAGCTCAATATAGATGTGCCTATTAAAGCTTTGTTTGATATGGGTTACGATGGTAGAGATTTTGAAGGGGTTGATAATTTTTTTAGATTTACTGATGTAAGTGATGAAGATAAAAATAAACTATTAAATTACGAGTCAGCAGTATATAGAAATTTAGGTGAGCTTGAATCTCTTTACGAGTTAACCTACATAAATAATGATCCTGAAACTTTTGATAGAGGTGGTGGTTTTGGCGAGTTTGCAAGATCAACTATTTCAGCTGTAGCAACGCATTTTACAGATATTGCCCCACAAGAAGCTGATAAGCTAGCGTCTATGGGACCTGGATCTACAGATGCAATAATGCTTCAAGAATTTGAAAAGCTTGGTAATACTTACAACGAAACTTATAAAGATGCTATAGCTGAAGGCACTGTTGATGAATTAGGTTTTACAGCAGAACAAATAAAAGCTATAGATAAAACTTTTACAGAAGAGGTTGGTGAAGGTTTTGGTCATTTTGTACCTATGCTTATGGAACTTGGTGTTATATCAGCCGCTACTGGCTTTACCATGACAGCGACAGGTTTTGCTAGAACACTAGCTACAATGAGAAATGCTACTGGTTGGAAAAAAGCTCAATACCACGCTATAATGACGATGGTTGAAGAAGGTAAAATGTTTGTTGCTGGGTTTGACCCAGGTGCGGGTGCTAGTTTTTATGCTGGTGGTCAATTAACCTCAGGTGTTAGCCCGTTTAAAAAACGATTTAAATGGTTAGACCCTTTATTCCAAAAAGTAATAAAAGGTGGTCCTGTAGGTGTTGGTTCTGTTCAAATAGCAACTAACTTAGAAGCTGGTATACAAGACTTGTTAGGTAATAAAGATTTTCAAGCAACAATAGATACTTATTATGGTGATTTAACTTTTAAAGACCTTGTTGTTGAAAGTTTAGTTTTTAGTATAGCTGGTGCAACACACGTTAAGAAGACTGATTTTATGTCTACTAGGCGTAAATATAAGGCTATATCTGAAATTGACAGCAAGATGAACGACTTGATGAAAAATCCAACTGGTGAGCCGGGCGCTCTTGGAACAGCGTTAGACGCAAAAGGCGAGGTAGTTCGTATTAGACCTGAAGGTTATGAAATGATGAGCACTAAAGATCAAGCTAAATGGGAAGCTTTAAACGAAGCTAAAAGAAGTTTAGAGGCTATGACAAAATACGAAACAACTGCTATAGAGCTTAATCCTAATAACAAAGACTTTGAGTCTAATGTTGATAAAATGTATACTCAACCGATAAATGAAACGTTAAAATCTGTTAATAAAGAGTTTGAAGGTTTTAAAGTTGAGTTTACAGAAAACGCTAAAGACCCTAGATTTCCTGAAGGAGCAGATGGCGCTGCTTTTTTACCTGGCAAAGGTAAAGATCCTGGTGTTGCTTTGTTTTTAAAAAGTAAGTTTACTCCAGAAAAACTAACGCACGAGGTATTAGGTCATGCCGGTCTTGAATCTTATTTTAAACGTAACCCACAGGCAGAGGTTAAATTTCAAAAAAATATATCTAAACTATTTGAAAAGTTTGATTTTCAAGCTTACGATGGAACACCACTTGGTGAGTTTATAAGTAAAAATTATAGTAAAGAAATTGGGGCTGGAAATAACATAAAGCCAAGGGAATTTTTTGCGTACATGTTTGAACTATTAACTGATCCTAAAATATATTATCAAAAAGTTGCTCCATCATTTTTTAAAGAGGCAAAACAAGAAATGTTATCTGTAATTGAAGAGTCAACAGGTATGAAGCCTAAAATTAGAAACGTAAAAGAATTTGTAGAGTTTATTGGTAGATTATCTATGGACGCTAGAAGAGGTTTAAACATACAGACTAAAGTAGCTAGACTTGCTGATTTAGAAGATTTAGATTTTCTTGGTATAGAATTTGTTGTAAACAAAGAAAAAAATACAGAAAAAGCTTTAAACGAAGGTTATAGCTCCAAAAATTTAAATAGACAAAAAGATGTTTTCTTAGAAAACAAAACAGAATCAGAAATACTTATTGATGGTAAGAAAAAAGAAACTCTTTTATATACTATTGATAAACATCTTTTTGAAACTTATGAGGGGGTAAATCAAGCAACTGGAAAAAAAGAAACTAAAGTAAGAAATAAATACAAAAATACAGCTAGATTTCAAAGATCTCAAGATTTTGTCGATGTTTACGAAAAAATACTAAAGCCGGATGGTGTTTTAGACCTTAAGATACAAGAGGGTATGACAGATATAATACCAACAAAAGAAGGTATGAATTCTTTTGTAGAAAAGGTAAAAGAAAAACTACAAATAAGACTTCTTCAAAACTTTAATCCAGAGAAAGGTGGTGGTAGTTTATCTGGGTATATGACTGAAATAGCAATACCTTGGGAAAAAAGTAGAGTAAAAGAAAACTATTTAAAAGATAAAGAAACTGGTAAAGAAGGAACTACATCTTTAGATTTAATGTCAGAAAAAGGAACTGTAATAGAACCAGAAGCGCCTAAAAGTGATTTACTTGAAAGACTTGAAACAGAAATAATAATACCAAGTAGAACAGAAAAAGAGAAAAAACAAGGTCCAGAGCAATATGTGGATATGATTAAAAACAGTTTTAAAACTGAAAAAGAAAAAGAAAAATACAATAAAGATATAGACAAGGCTGTTGTAGAAGCAGATATAAATATAGATTTAGAAAAACCTACTTACAAAGATGTTAAAAGCGAGGTTGGTAGTGTAGTTAAAATTACTAAAAAAGACGCGCAAGGCAATTTAATAATAGATAAAAAGACAGGTGCACCTAAACTGTTTACCCCAACAAAAGAGGCTGATGCTGTACCAGCTGGAAGATTACCTAAAGTTTTAGAAGTTGTATCAGAAAAATATGGTATACCTTTAAAAAGGATGTTAGCTAATCAAACGTTAAATACTAAAATGCGTCAAACGGCTAGAACTCGTATATCACAAACGGTTAATAGTTGGAAAAAAGCTTTACCTGAGGGAGAAACAATTAGCGGTACAGCTACAGGTGTTGGTAATACTTCTTGGAAGTTTTTGTATAATTTTGAAGGTGGAAGAGGTAGTTTTGCTGAGGGTAAAACAGCTGCTGGTAAAGAAGTTGTAAGTAAAAGAAAAAATATAACTACTCAAGAAATACTAGATGCTGTTGGTATTGATGCTAGTGGAAACTTTTTACCTGGAACAAAATATGATTCAGCTATAAAAGAATATATAAAATTAGAGTCACAATGGACTGCTGTTCAGTCAATGAGAAAAACCGGCGAAGGTAGATTTACAGAGGCTGCTTTAGCGGAAACTGGATCTGGTAGATCTGAGGCTTTAGCTAGTAAAATGATAAAAGAGTTTAGCGAAACTTTTAAGTTAGATGCTTCTAAAACTCAAGATATATTTATTAACTATGCTATAGGTAATAAGTATTTAGTAGATAAAAAATATCAAGCGTTTTTAGACAGGTTTAGTGAACATGAATTTTTTCAAGGATTTGGTGGATCAATATGGACATCTATTGAACAAAAAGGTTTAAAAGGTAAGGCTGTGCAGACTAAATTTATGGCTGAGTTTAATAATTATTGGGAAAACTACAAAGGAAGTTTACCAGAAGGTGTTACAGCTAAAGATATTAAAGCTTTACAACCAAAAGCTTTTTACAGTGAAAGCAAAGGTAACGTATTTGTAGATAGCAAAAGACTAGGTAAGCATGTAGATATTTCGGTTAAGTTTTCTGAAATGTTACCTAAAGGCTTTGAGAAAAATTTAACGTTTTTTGATCAAGTAATTGGCTTGCATCAAAGAGTTACTATGGAAAAAGAAGGTAGAGACGCTAAATTTGGTGAAACAATAGACGCAATAACTGGTAAAAAAGTACCTGAAATACAAGGTGATTTTAAAGGTTTTATAATGGAGCGTGATGGTACACCTGTTATCGATCAACCTTATACAAAAGGCAGGGAAAGAGCGTTGCCAAACATAGGTAAAAATGTTAGTGAAGTTTGGAAAGGTATAGAAATTAAATTTAAATCTGCATCAACTCAAGAAGCAGCACAGAAAAAAATGGCTAAAGCTGGTAACAATATTACTGAGCAATTAAAAATAGCTAGTGAAAACTTTTCTATACTAGACAACAGAACAAAAGAAGATATATACTTTGCTATTCAATCTTCAAAACAAGAGTTTATAGAAGCTGGTAAAAATAAACAAGAAAAACTAGATAGAATAGAGTGGATGTATAATGTTGAAAGAAGCAATACTAACCTGCGTCTTGGTCTTAGACAAATGGTACCTGTTAAATACGTTTATTTTGCAAATAAAAAAATTGTTGGTGAGGCAATAAAACTAGAGCATTTAAAAGCTATGGTTACACAATCTATACAATCAGCTAATCTAATAGCTTCAGGTACTTTTAAGAAAAATGGTAAAAAGCAAATGGCAGATTTTATGGGTATAACATCTGTTAAAAAAATTCTAGATATAGTTGATAAGTTTGGTGGTACTACAAATACTTCTGGACTATTTAGAATGGCACTGTTGCACCCTAAAATTTTATCAAAATTTAAATCTGTTGAAAGTGGTTTTAAAAGAACTTTGCTTGAAGACGTTATGATAAAATACAAAAAAGAAGTAGGCGCTAAAAAGTTTAATGAGCAAATTAAAAACCATAAGTCTATAGAAAAACTTCTTGACAAACAGCTTAAGCGTGGTGGTTTTAGTTCTAAAGACATGACTCGAGGGGAAAAAGAGAAAGCTATAAAAATTCATGACAATGCTATTAAGTTAGGTAGAGATAAAAAGAAAAAGGCTAGAGGTATGTCTACTTTTGATTTTGACGAAACTGTTGGTGTTAGTGAAAACTATGTTTTTGCTACAAAAGGAAAACAAAAGAAAAAAATAGCATCTGCTGAATGGCCTTTTGTTGGAGATAAACTTTTAAAAGAAGGTTGGAAAATGGATTTTACTGATTTCAACAGGGTTACAAACGGTAAGCCAGGTCCATTGATGCAAAAAATGAAAAATCAGATTAAAAAGTATGGTTCTAAAAATGTGTTTATACTAACAGCAAGAGCTAAAGAAAGTCAAAAAGCAATACATGATTGGTTGAAAAGTGAAGGCGTTGAGATACCTATAGAAAACATTACAGGTCTAGGTAATAGTACTGGTGAGGCAAAAGCTATGTGGATGCTAGAAAAGTTTAGCGAAGGCTATAATGATATGTACTTTGTAGACGATGCAATGCCTAACGTTAAAGCTGTTAGAAACGTGTTAGAGCAACTAGATATAAAATCTAAAGTACAACAAGCTTTGGCTAGTAAAGATTTAGGCAAAGAAATTAATAATGTAATGCAACACTCTTTAAACATTGAATCAAACAAAGTGTTTTCAAAAGCAGAAGCTAAAGTTAGAGGGAAAGATATTAAGCGAAGAAGAGTATTTATGCGAGACAGTGCTGCTGATTTAGAACTGCTTATAGAACCTTTATATGGTAAAGGTAAAAAAGGTAATGAAAACAAAAAGTGGTTTAAAAAAGAGTTTATAATGCCATTTGAAACAGGTATAAGAGATTATAACACAGCTAGACAATCTGCTAAAAACGACTACATGGCTCTTCGTAAACAGAACAAAGATGTAGTTAAACAAATTTCAAAAGAAGTTGAAGGCACTAGTTTTACTAATGACATGGCAATGAGAGTTTATTTGTGGAATAAAGCTGGCTATAAAATTCCAGATTTAGCTAAAACAACAGAGACAAAGCTTGTTGAGCACGTGATGAATAATCCAAAATTAAAAAACTACGCTGAAACATTTGCTACTATTACAAAACAAGAAAAAGGTTTAAAAGAACCAGGTGAAAACTGGTGGGCAGAAACAATGGCTGGTGAGGTCACAAACATAGACAGAGGTGTTAGTAGAAAACAATATCTTCAAGAGTTTATAGACGTTAAAAATGAAATATTTAACGAAGCTAATTTAAACAAGATGGAGTCTAAGCTAGGTACTAGATGGAGAGAAAACATAACGGACATGTTTGATCGTATGGAGACTGGAAGAACTAGATCTTTGAAGTTAGACAGAGGTAGTACGGCTATGATGAATTATTTAAATGGTGGTATTGGTACTATTATGAACTTTAATACTAGGTCAGCTGCACTACAGACCATATCTACTCTTAACTTTCTTAACATGAGAGAAAACAACCCTATATCTGCTGGTAGAGCAATGGCTAACGTACCACAATTTGCTAAAGATTTTATGTTTATAATGAACTCTGATATGTTAAAGCAGAGAAGAGATGGTTTAGCTATAAACGTTACAGAGGCTGAAATAGCTTCTGCTGCCGCTTCTTCAGAAAACATGATACAAAGTGTTATTTCTAAAGTTCTCAAGGTTGGTTACACACCAACAAAGCTTGCGGATAGTTTTGCAATATCTTTTGGTGGCGCTACATTTTACAGGAATAGAATTAAAATGTATGAAAAGCAAGGTATGAAAACTAAAGATGCTGAAAAACAATCGTTTTTAGATTTTCAAGTGCTAGCAGAAAGAACACAGCAGTCATCTAGAGCAGATTTGTTATCTAGACAACAAACATCGTTAATAGGTAGAATTATATTGCCTTTTGCTAACACTCCTATGCAAATGAACAGAGCAGGTATGAAAGACATACTTGATGTTGCTAAGGGTAGAACAAGAGGCGTAAGAAATGTGTCAGAAGCAATGGGTAGAATAACTTACTACATGGGTGCTCAAGTTGCTATTTTTGCTGGGTTGCAGTCAGCACTATTTGGAATGTTGTTTAACGACGAAGATGTTAGCGAAGATAAAATAGCTAGTACAAAAGCTTACACATTACAATCAACTATGGATTCTATGTTAAGAGGTTTTGGTGTACAAGGTGCTCTTATTTCAACATTTAAAAATGCAACTCTTGAGTTTTTAAAACAAAATGCTAAACCTGCTTTTAAAGCTGATTACAGTGAGATTGCTGAAGATTTATTAAACTTATCACCACCAATTGGATCTAAATTTGGTATGCTAGACGCAGCTGGGGATAGATTAAAATACAACAGAGATACTCCTTTTAAGTTTGAGCTAGGTAATGGAAAACTAGAAGCCGCATTAATGACTATACAAGCAACTTCTAATGCACCTGTTTATGCGCCGTATCAAAACATTAACAACATGAAACACGCTTTAAGCGATCAGTATGAAACTTGGCAAAGAGTTCTTATGGGCGCAGGTTGGACACCTTATAACGTTGGTATAGAGCAAGAAAAGAAAAGTAAAAAAAGAACTAAATTTCAAACAAATATTTCTAATAGAATAATACTAGATTAATGAAAAAACTAATAACAATAATATGTATAGCATTAGCAGCTTGCGCTGCACCAAAAGATTGCTGTTCACAAAACTTTAAAAAGTATTTTAAATTTGCTACGTTTTACGCTGCAGCTAATGGTGGTAATTCTATTTCAGACGTAGATGTATTTTCTGTTACTGATGGTTTAAACACTGTTACAGTTGCAACGCCGTACGATTACAACTTAGCTTTAGGTATACGTAAGATCGCAAGGTTTGGATATGAAAATAAAGCACAAACGTTTTATGATGGCACTGAAAACTCATGGTCTGATGGTGCTAACGTGGGTAAAGTACGTGGCTTAGAATTTTTATTTGAAGTTGATTACACAAGACAGCAAGGTGTAGATTATTTAGATCAACATCACTTCATTAGATATGTAGATGACAAGTATATATTAAAAGGCGAATACCTAGAAGATGGTTTTGCTGACATTAAATACTTTGAAACATCGGAAAG
>JGI24005J15628_10001036_pt1 | contig 15104 bp, 11 predicted proteins | sample LinPmetageLP40_FD_15628 | JGI IMG/M metagenome (IMG submission 15628)
TAACTTACCCATCCATTGATCTTGCCTGTGTTCTTTTTGACACTCAACTCCAATCCATAGGCACGCCCTCTTCCTGATATCAAGTCTCCCTCTATCAATTCGTTTATCAAAAGGTCAGCACCATTCACATACTCAACTTGGTTTTTGGTGTCCCTATAATACACCTCGGATGAGAACTCCAATGCCTTATCTCCTATTCTCGTAGCAAAATAACCTAGCGCATACTGATCCCCTTGCTGGGGTTTGATATTATTCGTGCTAGGCGTCCAGACATCGATTGGTGTAGAAGCCGCAGTGTTAGAGATCAAGTGGACGTATTGATTCGTCCTCGTGTAACTGGCCTTGATTGAGCTTTTATCGTTCAGATTGTAGCTTATTGAGGCTCTTGGTTCAATATTGTTGTAAGACTGGATAGACTCTCTTTCTCCTGCTGGTGTTATACTTGTCACCTCTTTTCGCTTTCCAGGTTCAGTATCTTGATATTCGTAGACATTTCCTGGACCGTAGTACTGGAATGCCGACCATCGCACACCATACCTCAGCGTGATTCTATCGCCTACTTTTTGCTTATTATCGAAATAGAGTGCGTTCTCCAACGCAAATTTCTCATCCAAGCTGATATCAGTGACGTCCCCATCAGACACGCCAATGGACTCCGCTGGTTTGAAGTCATAGTAGATGGCTTCTCCTCCAAAAGTCAACTCATTATTGGCATTGATATAATAGTCAAATGTAGGCTTGATGGTATAGGTTAGAATTCGTGACTTCCACTCAAACTTGTCATCAGGTGTATCACCGAAGCTGAATCCATAGTCATACTTACTAATGAAAAATGAAGTATTGGAGAACAGACGGTCATTGAACAAGTGATTCCATCTCAAGGTAGTCGTGGTACTCCCCCAGTCAAAACCTTGATTCGCATCAAACTTGAATACATCACGCCCAAAGTATCCAGAAAGATATAATCTGTTGTTCTGATTGATATTGTAGTTGACCTTGGTGGTCAAGTCATAAAAGTATAAGGTAGCGTCCCCAGTGAATGGTTTTGCCAGGATGTCAATATATGACCTGCGACCTGCGATGATAAATGATGCTTTATCTTTTTTGATGGGACCTTGTACAGCCAACCGACTAAATACGGTCCCTATTCCACCAGTAACCTCAAGTTCTTTGGCATTGCCCTCTTTCATGCGCACATCTAATATGGATGACAGGCGACCGCCATAGTTGGCGGGAATTCCTCCTTTGATCAGTGTGACATCTTTGACTGCATCCGGATTGAATACAGAAAAGAAACCAAACAGGTGTGATGAATTGTAAACAGGTGCATCATCCAATAGTACTAGATTTTGCCCAACACCACCACCTCGTACATTGAATCCAGATGTTCCTTCACCGACAGAACTTACACCTGGTAGCAGCTGTATACTCTTCAGGACATCGACTTCACCAAACAGGACAGGGATCTTCTTGATTGTGCTGATGGGGAGTTTTTCGGTACTCATCTGGACACCTTGTACGTCAAATTCCTCTGTGTCTGTTATGATCACTTCATCAAGTTGCTCGGAATCTGAAGTCAGCTCGACCGTGATGGTCTGATTCTGATCAAAAGTAACTGTGTTTGAAACAGTTGTAAAACCAATATATCTGTATTCTAGGTCGTATGCTCCTTCTGGTAAACTCAAGGAGTAAAATCCATATACATTGGAGGTGGTTCCTGTAGTCGTTCCCTTAACAATGATAGTAGCTCCTATCAGGGTTTCGCCATTCTGGGCATCCTTGATATATCCACTAAGTGTATATTTGGTCTGACCAAACACACTAATACTTAGTAATATGAGAATATTAATTAATCCGAATTTCGCCATTGGTTGCTTATGAATTATTGACATCGCAACATAAACAAAGTTCACTTCAGAATGTTATGGATATTGGCTGATTTTTTCATCATTTGTTCCAAATATTGAAAATTCATCAAAATTTGAGAATCGAACATGACAATTATCATGTGCTCACCTATTGATAAATCATCATCATTTAGTGTAGATTGACATTCGAATGCCGTAATTTAAACCTGAAATATGCTAATGTATATTTCAGATTTAAGTAGCTTAGGGATTGTTATGAAATAAGTCGAAGAAATTGACGAATTTATTTTTTTCTACTGTCATCCGAGTAAATTTTAAAAGGAACAAAGAAATTCGATTATTATCAAATTTCAAACTTTTTACTTCACAATGAAAAACACCCCTCTGTGTCTCCCCTCAAGGGGAGAATCGCAAGTATCCCCTTGAGGGGATTATAGAGGTGTTGTTCTCACAGAAACACATAATAGTACATTTTTTACTCGGACGACAGTAATTTTTTTCTTTATCAAGGCAAAATTTTCAAGCATCCGCCAGCTGGCGGACGGTTTAAAATTTTAACGCTGGGAAAGGAAAAAAGAAAGAGTCAAAACGATGAGTTATTTTTTAACAATCCCTTAATAAAACAGGCGTCATTTGTATCACATCAAAACAAAACCATCACTTACCTTTCACTCAAGGTTCACCAAGTTCATTTGGGGAATTGGGCTGTTGGTCGCTAGTGCATGTATTGGTACTATAGGCTACATGACCATCGATGGATATTCCATGATGGATGCCTTTTATATGTCTATGTTGGTGATCTCCACAGTAGGGTTTCAGGAGGTAAGTCCATTGAGCGATTCTGGCAAAATTTTCACCAGTTTTTACCTTATATTTAATTTTGCCAGTTTGGCGTATGCTATCTCAGTCATTACGATTTATGTTTTTGAAGGAGAGTTTAGAAAAATTTTCAAAAGTTACTTAATCAGCAAAAAAGTGGAGAGACTAAAAAATCACGTTATTGTATGCGGCTATGGCAGGAACGGATCAAAAGCATGTGAAGAACTAATCAAAAGCAATCAAAAATTTGTTGTAATTGAAAGCAATGAAGAAGTGCTTAAACTTCTTCCAGAAAACACGTCATTTGAAATAATAACTGGCAATGCACTTGAAGAAGAAGTCTTATCCATGGCTGGAATTCAACATGCAAAAGCCTTAATAATATCTCTACAAAACGATGCAGACAACATTGTGATCGCATTGACAGCCAGAGGACTCAACCCTTCAATTCAAATTGTATCAAAAGCATCTCATGATAGTTCTGAAAAGAAACTACATAGAGCAGGTGCTCAAAGTGTTGTAAAACCATATTCCTTAGGAGGAATTCATCTTGCCAATCTGGTGACAAGACCCTATGTCATAGAGTTCCTGGAGTTGATCACAGGTGTTGGTGATCATAACCTCAAATTGGAGGAATTTAGGTTCAAAGAGCTGAAAAATGAATATAAAAACAAAACAATCAAAGAACTAGATATCAGAAAGAACACCGGTGCTACGGTGATTGGTTTAAAAGATCCGGAGAAAGGTTTCATTTTCAACCCCGATAGTGATTTTGTGATTTCAGAGGATGATATTCTTATTCTTTTTGGCTCTGATGAAAGCATTGAGAATTTTAAAATGTTTTGTAATTAATTTCTTGTAACAGAGTGACAACTCAGCACTTCAATAAACTGGTATGATCTAAAAAACTATGACAATCTTATGTTTTCTCTTGTTTACAGAGTAAACTATTTTATAGTCATACAAATCGCATATCTTTTTAACTAGCGCCAATCCAAGACCTGAAGATTCTTTTGAAGTTGTAGATTTTCTAAACCGTTTAAATAGATCGTTACCACTATCACCCTTTTGTAAAGGGTTGCCTGTATTTTCTATAACAAGCTCATTTTTTTTAATTTTAAGGTTTATTGTACCATTTTCCACATTATGTTTAATTGCATTATTTAAAAGATTAGTAATCAATACATGAATTAAGGAGTCATTGATCCTGAGCCTTGGTTCCGCTATAAAACTTTTAGTAATGGCAATATTTTTATGGTCAATCAGATCTTCAAACTCCTCCAGTTTATTATTCAAAAACTCATTCAGATTAATCGTCTTTAATTCATTGAATTGATTGTTATCAATTTTTGTAAGAAAGGCCAAATCGTGGTTAAGTCTTGACAAACGATTCGCGGCAGCATAAATGGTATTTATTCCATTTATTTGCTCTTCACGCAATGTTTCATCCTGCATCAACAGTTCCGCCTTTGTTTTGATAATCGACAATGGCGTTTGAATTTCATGCGATGCATTTTCACTAAATTCCTTTAAACTCTCATAGTCATTAATGCTCTTTTCGATCATGGCATTTATTACCTCGTTCAATTTTCTGAATTCATCAATCCTCGTACTATCGAATTTTGGTGAATTGGGTTTGGTAAGGTCATAAGTTTTTAAAAAACTCAATGAGTCATAGAACGGTTGCCATATCGTCTTATTTATACGGTTACTTAAAAGTATCAAGCTAATGATAAGGCTGAACATTAGTAGAAGCATGACTTCTCCTATTCCCTTGATCATTTCATCAGTGGACAGCAATGATTTGCTAATGGTTATCAGATAGTTTCTATTATCGAAAATGTCAGAAAATTTTATTTGTCTAAACGTAAGCTTCTTTTTTTGATACGCATCGTATAGCAATGTATCTGACCACGAGAGTGGTACATACACGCTATTATTTATCGGTTCTAGTGTTACTTTACCTCCAACGTTTAAGTAATACGCATCCTGTATATTATCCTGGCTGTGCAATTCAAATATGAGTTGCTCTCTTTCTGCCAATAGCTTCTCATTGAATTGTCTGTTGATACTGGTCTTGAATATTAGATAGGACACAAACCCGGCAATGATGACAATTACAATAATTGAGGCAAAATAAAAGCGATTAGTGAGTGCTAGAAGCTTCACTCCTTAATCAATTTATATCCCACTCCATATATTGTTTTGATATAATCTCCTCCTCCTTTTTCAACGATTTTCTTTCTAAGGTTTTTCAGATGTGCATAAATAAAATCAAAACAGTCTGCTCCATCCATATGATCCCCCCACAAATGTTCAGCAATGGACTCTTTTGTTATCACACGATTGGGGTTGGAAATGAAATAAAGAAGCAAGTCGAACTCTTTTTTAGTCAAATTCAAATTTTCATCTTTCACTTTCACCCAGTGCTCGTAAGGCGAAATCACGATTTCTTCAAACTCCACATAATTCTGGCCATCAAAGCTTCTTCTTCTTACAACAGCTTTGATTCTCGCATTCAATTCTGCCAAATCGAAAGGCTTGGTAAGGTAATCATCAGATCCTATTTCCAGTCCTTTTATTCGGTCATCGATAGCGTTTTTAGCTGATACTATAATGACCCCCGTATTATTCTTGATCTTTTTTAACTCTGCAATAATGTCAAGACCATTTCCTCCTGGCAGCGTGAGATCCACCAAAATACAATCATAGCTGTATAAGTGGATTTTCTCTATTCCCAGTTCAAAGTCGTTCGCCCACTCACAGTGATATCCGTCCTTGCTTAAATAGTTTATTACGCTATCTGCTAAGTCTATTTCATCCTCAATAAGCAATATATTCATACCATTGGCAAGGTAATCATACTGCTACAGATGACAAAGCAGCGATTTCACCTTCTTTCTTTTCTAAGTGACCACAATAACTGCATTTATAAAATTTCGTTAACACACCATCCTCATTGGCAGTAGGTGGCTTTATAATTGTTTCCTTGTATTCCTTCAAAGTCCTGAAATCACAATTGGTGCAGAGCAATGCATGTAAGTGCGCATCATATTTTTCTATAAGTTTATGTCCAGTTTCTTCATCAATCCAAACATCATACTCATAAACGAAGCCTTCTTCATCTGCAATCATTTCTTTAGTCAAGTGTTCATCTTCCTCCATTTCAGTAAGCAGCTTCATTTCCTTGCCTGATACTGGTGAAACTCTAGGCGAAAATCTCAATTTAGTTAATTTTTTCTCAATTATAGAAGGGTGATAGTACTTGATGTAAGCATAGGCGGCATATCCAAACATGGTACTAATAATACCCGACATGAAAATTGAAATCACAAACTCAAAAAGATTTCCCGAGGTGAAAAACGACATCATCCCACTGTTTATTAATAACCCAATCGATATGGTAATCGACAAGAGTGAATACCAGAATAATCGTGTCTCATATTTATTGATGTAATCATATTTCAACGATTTTTCTGAAATAAAAAGCATCCGCAGAAAGTATCCCAGGGCAAGAAGGATTGCAATTCCTAAAAACAGGTATGAACCTTGTAAAGTCCACACATGCCATTGATCAACGAAGTTAGAGATAGTAGTTTCCATGATTGATTGTGTTTAGTTCTATATAAACTTAACTATCAATTCTGAAATAAATCTGAATTTTGAATCATCAGAGTTTACAATGATGTGGTGAACTTAGATTCAACAGAGTAGTATTGTCACAATAGGCTGTGCGGCAGGTCATCACTGACCATTATAGGATTATCATCAAGGCGTTCGTACCTTCACACCGAAGTGTTGTGGCATGAGGACATGCAACCTCGGGGCTGTCTAGATTTATTGACAGCCTCTAAATTAATCACCTTGAATGCCTCACTAAAAATCCAACTCAATCGTCTGCCCTATTCCAAAACCACTGTCGTCTTTTTTTTCTGATTTGTTAGGTTTGTCCTCTTGTTTGGGTGCATCAACTGTAGGTTGGGGTGTCTCAACTGTAGGCTTAGCCTCTTCTTCTTTCTGAATTTCAGATGTCTTGATAGTTTCTTCTTCTGTTCTTGATATGTCAGCTGCTGGCGCAGCTTCTTCTTCGTTCTTTGGGGAGATATCACCTGCTGGCGAAGCTTCTTCTAAAGCAACAACCTTATTTTCAACAACATCAGTCGCTGGCGCGACTTCTTCTTCCAGGGTTGTGGTATCATCGGCTACTGGCGCAGCCTCTGGCTCAATGAGGTTCACCTTCTTTACAATATATGGTGAGAGCTTATTTCCTATGGCTTTCCAGCCCTTGACATCAATCAGGTCATTGAGATCATAGATAGCTTGCTCCTTATCTTTGCCTTTTGCTTTGATAAAATCTATTTCTACTTTCGGATCTGTATGAATAGAAACCAGTATTAGTTTAGACCCTTTCTCTTCACTGATAAAACAATACTTTTTATCCAAAGTAGTGGTCTCAATTGTGAATCGCTTCACATAGTAGTTGCTATGTGCGCCATCATAGTGTATTGCACTTATTACCGCCTTGGGATCAAATCGTGTGATGAGATTGATCTTATCCGCTTCGTAGCGATTGGTAAGTTCATAGGACGTCAGTTCATAATGACCGTCATTGTAGATCACCAGTATGCTATCATCGCTGTTGAAATTGCCAATCAATTCACCTCGGTTATCTCTATTGATCCTTCCTACAGACTTGTCATACCAGATATTGAGCCCTGTCAAGGTAGAAGCACCAGCAGATTTGAATTCAATTTTCCTCACAGGGTATCGTGTTAAGATATTGCCTCCTGCTCCTCTGCCTTTGATTTCTAAATCAGCGTAGTCAAAATCAAATATCTTCTGACGAGCTTTCGCTCCAGAAGTGAGTTTTACAGTAATGGCCTCAGCTTCTCCATTGGGATTGGCAGAAAGATATAGCACTTTGGAACCACTTGCACCTTTGGTCAAGTCGTATTCTTTGTCTCGTGTCACGGCTGTTACACTGAATCGCTTGATCATCGATCTCCCAGTCTTCCCATCCAGGTACACCATATTGAAGACCATCCGCTCGTCACCTTTCTTCCATACCCCGGTATATAGGATATCTTTTCCCATAAATACCTTTTCGGCAATACGAGAAACCATGCACTTACCGTCTCTTCTGATCGCTATGATATCATCTATATCGGAGCATTCGGTCACGAACTCGTCCTTCTTGAGTCCGTATCCTATGAAGCCATCCTTATAATTTACGTACAGCTTTTGGTTATTGGCGGCAACAACAGTGGCCTTGATTGTATCAAATGATTTAATTTCCGTCTTGCGCTCTCTACCCTTGCCGTATTTCTCCAACAAGCGTTGATAATGTGCTATTGCGTAGTCTATGATATTCGCTAAGTGATGCTCTGTTTCTTTCAGCTCCTCCTGAAGCCTATTCATGAGTTCATCTGCCTTGAAAGTATCAAATCTTGAAATACGTTTGATTTTGATTTCGGTCAATCGTACAATATCCTCTTCAGTGATCTCTCTATAGAATTGTGATTTGAAAGGATCGAGCCCCTTGTCAATGGTCGCGATCACATCCTCCCATGTCTCACACTCTTCAATATCACGATAAATACGGTTTTCGATAAAGATCTTCTCCAAAGATGAAAAGAGTATCCTCTCCATCAATTCAGCCTTTCTGATCTCCAACTCTTGGGTGAGTAACTGCACTGTCTGATCCGTATTGACCTTGAGAATATCCCTTACTTCAATAAATAACGGCTTCTCTTNAACAATCACACAGGCATTGGGCGATATAGACACTTCGCAGTCGGTAAATGCGTAGAGCGCACCAATGGTGATGTCTGGAGACTGCCCGGGAGCGAGTGTCACAAGCACTTCTACGTCCTTGGCCGTATTGTCCACTACTTGTTTGATTTTGATCTTTCCCCGATCATTGGCTTTGATGATCGACTCGATCAGACCAGTGGTAGTCGTTCCAAATGGGATATCTTTGATAACAATGCTCTTCTTATCAAACTCCTCAATCTTGGCGCGAACTTTCACCTTACCACCGCGCATTCCTTGATTGTATTCGGAGAAATCAGCCATTCCTCCAGTAGGAAAATCTGGGTAAATCTTAGGATTTTTGCCTTTGAGAATATCCACAGATGCTTTGATCAGTTCACAGAAGTTATGAGGAAGAATCTTGGTAGATAGTCCTACAGCAATTCCTTCTACGCCTTGCGCCAACAACAATGGAAACTTTACAGGTAGTGTTACCGGTTCTTTCTTTCTGCCATCATAGGACAGTTGCCAATCCGTAGTTTGTGGGTTGTACACCACATCGAGGGCAAATTTAGACAGTCGTGCTTCGATGTATCTAGGCGCAGCAGCACCATCACCCGTACGCACATCTCCCCAGTTACCTTGTGTGTCTATCAATAATTCCTTTTGCCCAATATTGACAATCGCATCGCCAATAGAAGCATCGCCATGTGGGTGGTACTGCATGGCACTTCCGATTACATTCGCGACCTTATTGTAGCGACCATCATCCATTTCCTTGAGCGCATGCATAATTCTACGCTGCACAGGTTTGAAACCATCACCGATTGCAGGAACCGCTCGTTCCAGTATTACATAGGAAGCATAATCCAAAAACCAATTTTGATACATGCCCGATACCGGGACTACATCATGTATTAGATCTTCGTTTTGATAGTGTTCTTGATTACCCTCCGTCCCTTCTATATTATTTTCAGTCATGCTAAGTATATGTTTATCACCTTGTAATAAATGATGGCTAATGTGATGGATATAATATTACCTATAAGATAAAAATCATTTGAAATATGCGTGTCATCCTTGATCCTGGTGGCAATTTTCAGTGCTGCAAATACTGTAAAAACTTGAGGAAAGTTCTGCATTAAGGCAAAAGTTACAAAACCTCTTTCTAATACACCTTTAAGAATACTCAGTGCATTTATATTGTTCTGCTCTGGTGTTTTGTTTTTATTCAATTTTGCCAATAAGACAAATAAAAAAATCATCAAAAGCTCAACGCCTGCAATAAGCAATACAACCAATAATATGTTATTCATCCGCTATCATTTTAATTAATTTGCGAGACGTTAAGTAATCCTCTATTTTCAAACTTTGTTTTTTCCTCCACATGGAAGAATCATCTTTGCCAAACTTCTTTGCCAAAGTCTTGTAATCAGCTCCTTCTGAAAACTCATATGCCAGTCTCCTATCTTTTTCTCTTATACCATCATAAATAGATTGATACAGTCTGAATGCGCTGTTTAGCTTCATTCGCAGTTTATCTTCAACACCGTCAATATGAACTTTTATATGGCTCTTTTTTAAAGAATTAAGTCGAATTCTCGCGTCAGTCAATCCCTTTCCCAACATTTCATAAGCATTTTCCTTGTTAATTGGAGTATCTATCAGCCCGTAATTGATCACATAACGCATGTTATAAAATACTTCATTACCTAAGATTCGCTTATCAAGATAAAATAGTATATCAATAGCGGAATTTAAGTCTTTAATCACTCCTTGAAATTCATCCCCAAGGGTAATAGTAAGTGGAGATATGATAACCGACTTATGCTTATCATTGACATCTTTTACAATGCTTTTGAAATTCTCCATCAACATTCCACCTTCCTTACTAGAGCTGTCAATGATATCCCCCATGAGTATATAATGATTATTCATATTGCAATATTATTACAATAAATACATTTTTGCAAAAATATTACAATTATATTCTTTGGTAATAAATATACAATCATCACAACTCTTCCTCCACCACGTCTTTCTCCACTCTAAGGTTATCAATAATGAACTTTTGACGATCAGGCGTATTTTTTCCCATGTAGAATGTCAACATCTGATTGATACTGGTATCTTTTCTGAGTATGATGGGTTCTAGTCTGATATCCTCTCCGATGAAATTGGCAAATTCATCAGGCGATATCTCTCCCAATCCCTTGAATCGCGTGATTTCAGGCTTTGCTCCTACTTTGGCCATCGCAGCTTGCTTCTCTTCATCGGTATAGCAGTAGAATGTTTCTTTCTTATTTCTGACCCTAAACAAAGGAGTCTCTAGAATAAATACATGTCCATGTTTGATCAAGTCTGGAAAGAATTGGAGGAAAAATGTCAATAACAACAAGCGGATGTGCATGCCATCTACATCAGCATCCGTAGCAATCACCACTTTTCGGTATCTGAGGCCTTCAATCCCATCTTCTATATTCAAGGCATGCTGTAGCAGGTTGAATTCTTCGTTTTCATAAACGATTTTCTTGGTAAGGTTGTAGCAATTGAGCGGTTTACCCCTCAAGCTAAATACAGCTTGCGTCTGCACGTCTCTAGATTTAGTAATCGATCCACTTGCCGAATCACCCTCAGTGATGAATACCATTGTTTCATCCATGCGATCCCCCTTTTTATCCCCCAAATGAATTCGGCAATCTCTTAATTTCTTATTGTGAAGATTGGCTTTCTTCGCCCGATCATTGGCTATTTTTTTGATTCCAGCAATTTCCTTGCGTTCACGTTCTGATTGTAGAATGCGCTTCAAAAGCAAATCTGCAGAAGTAGAATTTTTATGCAAATAGTCATCTAACGCTTTTTTGACAAAGTCATTCACAAAGGTTCTGATGGTAGGTCCATCATGACCTACATTTTGAGACCCGAGTTTGGTCTTGGTCTGTGATTCAAATACAGGCTCTTGCACCCTTACTGCAACCGCAGCAACGATGGCAGACCGCACATCTGATGCATCGAAATCCTTCTTATAAAATTCTCTTATTGTCTTCACCAATGCTTCACGAAAAGCTGCCAGATGTGTTCCTCCCTGCGTAGTATATTGTCCATTGACAAATGAATAGTACTCTTCTCCATACTGATTGGAGTGCGTTATTGCCAATTCTATATCATCCCCTTTGAGATGTATGATAGGATAGCGCATGGTGTCCTCATCTGCTTTGCGCTTCAATAAGTCCAGTAATCCATTCTCAGAATAAAATTTTTGTCCATTGAAATTAATGGTTAATCCAGCATTGAGAAATACATAATTCCATATCAAGTCATTGAGATATTCTGGAATAAAATGAAAATTCTTAAAAACTGTGCCATCAGGCTCAAAAGCGATAGCTGTACCATTTCGACCGCTAGATGTTGCGATATTCGCGTCTGATGTGATTTCACCCCTGGTAAACTCAGCTATTTTAGTTTGTCCATCACGATATGATTGTACTTTGAAGTAATTGGATAGTGCATTTACCGCCTTTGTTCCTACGCCATTAAGTCCCACAGATTTCTGAAAAGCTCCAGAGTCATATTTTCCTCCAGTATTGATCTTAGAGACACAATCCACGACTTTTCCGAGTGGTATCCCCCTACCATAATCCCTGATTTCCACGCGATGATCCGTGATCTTGACTTCGATGGTCTTTCCGTGTCCCATCATATGTTCATCAATACAGTTATCTATGACTTCCTTCACGAGTACATAGATCCCATCATCCTGTGCAGATCCATCTCCCAACTTGCCAATATACATCCCTGGACGCAGTCTGATGTGTTCTTTCCAATCAAGGGATTTGATACTATCCTCGGTATATGCTACTGTTTTTTCTTCCGCCATTTTTTGTCTCTGAAAATCTAGATCATCATGATCTAGCGAATAAACACCAAATAATAGATTTATTCAAATATATCGAGCCAGCCGAAGATTATAAATTTGAAATGAACTGTTGAGGTGGTGTAATATAAATAATTGAATATCAACAATTTAATCGTGATATTTCAACTTTCTATTTTTTGTAATTTTTTAAAAATAAGATTGGCAGCGCAACGATGCATCCCACCAAGAATGCAAGACAGATATACAAATAATAACCGTAGTAACTATAGTTGACACGCTCAGTACTATTGAATAAATTGATATATTGAAGTGCTACAAAAAGGAATCCATTCAACACTGTCGCCAGTGTGAAAATCCAGCCATAAATCGCTTGTGCCAAAGCTTGGTCCTTCTTGAATTTCAAACTTAGTGCATACAATGGGAAATTTACAAAAGCGATGATAGCCAGTGCTACATAAAAAAAAGTGTTGTTATCGAGAGAATGGGTTTCGGAGTAATACACTGCCTCTGGTAAGCTGGCATACACATACATTAATATAATAAACACCAACAGTAAAGTCAGCAACCAAAAACCCTTTATTACTTTTCCCATATCTTCAAAATTTGAGCGCAATTTAGAAGTTTATTTCACCGTATAGAATGAAACCATTTTATATTTTGTAAACAACGCCATTAAATTGCCTTACCATTCTCGCAGTCATTTCTCCAATCGCGTATCTAAGCTACCCTGAACTTGTAAGATTTGTAGTAAGCAATAACCATTGTAACTATTCAGAGAATTAAATTTTCAATCTTGATTATTGGTTCATTCATCGGGTGTGAGTGGTTATCCATCCAATATTTTAGGCTACTTGATCTATTTCGATTTAACTGCACATTAATTCTGTTTGTATATCCAGTGACTACGTTCGATTTTCGAGACAGCACCTCTAGGAATCAGGTCTTATAAAGGTTAGTAAATTAATTACACACTATGACAACAACACTGAACGATAAGGAATTTGAAATTGTGACAAAATTAGTTCAAACGGGATTTGAAAAAGCGAGCCTTTCAATAACCCAAATATTAAAAAAAACCACTTATGTTGAGCGCATCGAGTTATCGATAAAAGAAATTGAAGGAAGACCTGTTTATACAGAGAAAGAGGGGATCAATGTTCATGTTTTAAGAACTGAAATAAAAGGTGATATGACTGGTTTTTGCTATTTGATCTTTACCCAAAATGAAGTATCTGAAATGCATAGTGCCTGCCTTCCTGCTGAAATATTGTCACAAGACAATCACAAAACAAAAAAAATGAAGTGGGCCATGTTAGTAGAAGCCGCAAATATGGTAACTGCTGCCGTTCTTACCGAATTAGCCAATTTTTTCGATGTATTTATGTACGGTAATATTCCATCTTTAAAGGTGATGCATGGAGATAGAGTTAATGATTATTTACAAAATGAAGCCATAGAAAATGCTAAAAAAATCAATTTCAAGGGTGTATTTGGTTCTTCAGACTTAAACATTTCATTGGATTTCATCTGGTTATTAGACAGTAGTTTTATTAACAACATTAAAAACTCAGTAAACCTGGATAAAAGTTTGCGGCAAGCTTAATTACAATTATCACTTCACATGCTTATATGAACTCTTCTCATTAAGCTTTTTCCAAAATTATTTTCCAACTTGCAATAAATCCTGTTCAGACTCAGACTAAGAGAGTATAAGCAATGATTTAATGAGCGAAAAAGAACAAAAGCAGATTTTTGAAGAATGGCTGGCAAAACATAAATCTTTGCTATTCAAAGTAGCCCGCTCCTTTGCCTTCACTCATGGGGATCAGGATGACCTCTTTCAGGAGATTAGTATTCAAGTGTGGCGCTCAGTGCTCAAGTTTAAGGAACAATCTGCAGTAAGTACCTGGCTTTATAGAATAGCGCTCAATACGGCTATTACCTGGTCTAAGAAAGAGAAAAAACACCAGGATGGTCGTCAAGAAATTGATTCTATGACCAATATACTCCATGAAAATGTAAAGCACATTGATGAAAGGCTTATCTGGTTATATGATGAGATTGCCAAACTCAATAAAATTGATCGTTCGCTCGCATTGCTAATGCTTGATGGATTTAACTACAGGGAAATGGCCGAGGTACTTGGTATCTCTGAAACCAACCTTGGGGTAAAAGTTCATCGAATTAAAAAACATTTAACCACAAAAACAGCATCATACAATCATGGAATTTGAGGAAATGAGAAAAATCTGGGATACACAAAACAAGGAACCTATCTATGTGCTCAATGAAAAAGCATTGCACAAACGTATCTTGTCAAAAAAGAACAAAACGGTCTGGATTGCCAATATCAATGAAATAGGACTGATGATAATCGCGGTGATAACGAGTAGTTATTTAATATTGCGAGGTATCAATAAAGAGAATATTTATGCAATGCTTCCTGCATTGGGACTTCTGTTTACAGGTATATATGTACTCATTCGTAGAGCTGAAAGAAAGAAGCAAGAAAATCAATTTGATAGAACCATGCTTGGGGATTTGGATCTTGCCATCGCAACAGCTCAATATCATGTGACCTTTGCCAAAACGTTTATTTGGTGGTATATGATGCCTGTAATTATTCCGCTATTTGTCAACATGCTTATGAACGATGCTCCCCTTTGGAAATGGTTTTTTGTACCAATCGCAATGCTATTCAGTTATGCCATAGTCAATTATGAGTTAAGAAAATCACATGTTCCAAGAAAAAAGTGTCTTGAAACATTGAGGAATAAGCTTACTGAGGA
>JGI24005J15628_10001039_pt1 | contig 15088 bp, 22 predicted proteins | sample LinPmetageLP40_FD_15628 | JGI IMG/M metagenome (IMG submission 15628)
TTATAATATAATATATAATGTGGTAATTAATTAAACTAAATTATATCAATTAAATCGCTATGTCCTAACATAACTCTTCTACAACAATATCTTGTTAATTCTAATTTATCTAATACTTTTCCTTCAGGGGTTTGTTTTAAAGTTTTTGAGTTTACATTAATAACTGTATCTTCCATTGACAGTCCTTCTTTTTCTTTTAATTTTTTAACTTCTCTTTCATAGTATCTCCATTTATCTCCTAAAATTTTTCCACAAGTAAAACATTGAACTGGAATAATCATTTTTATATAATTAATAAATATTAATATAATTCAATTTTTATTTAAATAATAATTTATTAATATTATTTATTAATAAAATGTTTAAACAATATTTAGGTCATTCAATTTATAAATTTTTTAATTCTATATTTTATGAAAATAATAATCATTCGATTATTGACCCCTTAACTTGTCTTATTCGTCTAGCAATGTTAGAATTTAAACCCATAAATACCAAAATTAGTATTAAAAATAATAGAATAACCTATAATGATCCAAATATATTACAAGGTGCTTTAAGATGGACTAATGGTGATAATCGTGCAGATATACACAATATCTATAATCCAATTTTAAAAGCAATACAATGGTATGAACCTGAAAATGAAGATATTAAAAATATTTTTAAATATGCAGTTAAAGGTCTAGAGAAACTTAAGATGTCATATGAAGAAAATTCTATAATATCTCATTCTATAGAATATTATATTACTTTTATAAAACAAAATTTTAAAAGTAAAAAAACTAAAGAACCTGAAACAAATACTATATTTTTACAATTTAAAGATCTTTGGAGTGATCGTGAAATTAATATCATAAATAATATGATATTAGAATTATCAGAAGAAACGGAACATATAATAGAATCATCTTTAATAGACGCAGTAGAAATTATTTTAAATAATAAAGAAGAAATAGTAGCAGATATTATACTACAAAATACCACTAAATTAGAATAAATTAAATTAATTTTCTAAAAATTTACATACTTGTTGATGAGTATTATATTCACTTTGATATTCTTTTGCCCAATCTAAAGCCGTTTTACCCTCAATACATTTGATATTTTTTAAATTTGGATTTAATTCTAATAGTAATTTACATGTTTGTAAATCATTATTAACCGCTGCATAATGTAAAACACTTTCTTTATCTCTATCTAACTTTTCTAATTCACGTTTAGAAGCTTTCTTAAGCAATTCATGATTGCGATTTTCTACTGCTAAATGATAAATAGTGGCACCTTCAGATAGCTCATTTAAAGTAGTTGTATATTCGGAATCCATTTTAAATATTAATGTAAAATATTAGTTTTGATATTAATCAATTTTATGTACATTTGTTTAATATACAAACTATAATTTGTATGCTATAATATATTATGTCAATGAATTTACTGAATATATCTAAAGAGATTAAAAAAATTAATGTATCATTAGATGAATTAAAAAATCAACAAAATTCTATAGCAGATAATATAAATTATAATTATGATTTAATAAATATTACAGATGAAATAAAAAATAATATAAGTGATATATATTCAAAATTAGAATTAATATACAAATTTAACATAAATTCTAAATTTAATAATGAAAATAAAAATTTTAATCATATACAAGATTTTTTAAATCATATAAATATAGATAAATACATAATTAATAAAATTATTTTTCTAGATTTTAATTCATTAAATGATATATTATTAGCAGATGATGATATATTTGAAAAAAATGATATATCAAAAGAATCTATAACTTATATAAAAAATAAAATTCAAGAAGAACTATACGTATTAAGTTTAGATATTTAAAATATATATATAATATATAATGATTAATCAAATAAATTCTATAAATAATTTTCTTGATTCACTAAATTTTAATGATAAAGAATTTGTTAAAAAATTTGAAACTATACAAAATTCTGATAATTTTAAAAAAAAACATCCAAAAGAACATTTTTTTATACAAAATGATACTATTTTTTTTATAAAAGAATTATCTGAAATATTAAAACCCTATTCACAAGATAAATTACAACTATTATTACCTAAAATTATAGAATGTGTTAAAGAACAAATAGAAAATAATAGTCTTAATAAGGAATCTATTAAAAAAGTAAAAGAATGTTTAAAAAAAAATTAATTTTATATTTTTAATTTATTATTTAATACTAAATATATTAATATTAAACCAATTATTAATACTATTAAATACATTATAGTTTCAATTTCATATTTATTCATATATATTTATGTATAAAAAAAAAATATATTACTATTTTATAAAATGTCTGTTATTGAGAAAATTTTACAACAACAAGATTCTATAGATTTTATTGAAGCACTTGCTATTTCATTTAAAGATATTTCTGCTGAAAAAATTGTAGATATATTACCTAAAATTATAGCATATGTTCAAAAATTCAAAAAACTATCTGGAGATCAAAAAAAAGCGCTTATAATTCAAATTTTAAATGTTATAATTGATAAAACAGATGGTCCAGGGGATGATGAAGTGTTTGATCCCATTTTAAAACGACTCGTTCCAGTTTTAATTGATACATTCATTAAAATAGATAATAAAGAATTAAAATTTAAACCACCTGGATTTTTAGGAAGATGCCTTACTAAATGTTGTTCATAAAATATCCCAAGTATATAAATCATATTTTTCATTTGGTATATATCCTATAGATATTGGTGTATCTGATGAATCATTTGTATCTGATGAATCATTTGTATCTGATGAATCATTTGTATCTGATGAATCATTTGTATGAGTCGATTTTAGTGATGAATTTAAATTATATTGAGATACTTTAGGTTGATCTATTATTATTTTTATATTATTATGTAATTCATCGGAATTATTTTCATTATATTTTTTAAATTTATTTGTTTCAAATAGAAATAAAAATTCATTATTAAACCATTCTATTAATCTAATACACATATACTATATTTATATAAATTTAATTAATTATTAATAAGAAAAAAATAATGTATTATTTTAATGGGAGCTGAACAATCATATCAGAAAGCAAATAATCCTACTATAAGTTTTAAAAATGACATAGAAGATTTACAAGAATATTTAAAACCTATAGAATCAATAAAAATAGGAAAAGAATATGATATAAATAATATAGATTTAGATAAATATAGTTTGTTTGATTTATTAGAACAATCTGTAACAATAGAAAATAGAAATCAAATTATGAATGATTCTAAATTATTAGATAAAATTAAAATATCTTTAGATATGTATTTATTATATGATAATTATAATCTAAAACATAAAATATTAATTAAAGATTTATCTAAAAAATTAAATAATCAAAATAATAGTTTAAAGGGAAAATCTGAAGAAATAGATGTTTTAAATTATAAATTAAATGACATAAAAATAAATACACAAAAAAATAATAAAACAAATTTATTACTTATTTTAGGTATAATTATGTTAATTATATTAATTATTATAATAAGTATTTTAATATATGTAAAAGTCAATTAATCATCTTCCATAATTAATTCATTACTGCTATTATTTTCATTAAATTCTAATCCTAACCAAATATTTTTATGATTAGTATGTTTCTTTCCATATTTTTTTTGTAAATTTTCTTTTAATTCTTTTCTAGTAGGACATTTAGCATTTTGTCCATAAGCTTGTTTATGCCAGTCTTGATAAAGATTGTAAATATCATCTAATTTAATACCTGTTGAGTCAGCATTATCAGTTTCAATTAATCTTTCATTAAAGAATCCAATAAACATATTACTTTCAACCTGATAATCTTCAGTATTTCTTTTAACATCATTTGGTTCTTTAATCCCATATTTTTTATATTTTTTGAAATATTCTATTAACATATACATAAATGCTTCTGGCCAACTTTTTAATTTTTCATCTAATGTATCATCTATCTTAAATTCATATGGATCAGATGGATCTGGTTCATCCACGAACTTAGAAATAAATTCAACAACACTAATACGTCTCCATGTGCCTCTATCATTTGCTGATACTCTAGGCAAATCATTACACGTTAAAATCATTTTAAATTGTGGTTTAAATTCAACTGGGTCTTTATGAAGACCTCTAGCAATAATTGTATCATTACCAGTTAATTCTTTCATTAAACCTACATTAATTTCTTCATATTTATCTGGTTCCTGTAAACATGCGAATCTTTTACCTTTTGTTCTTACTAATGTTGGATTGGCACCTTCAGCTCTACCTCTAGACTCAGTTAATAATTTAACTGGAAGTTTACAACAATAATCTCCAAAAGCATATTCGAATAATTCAATCAATTTAGATTTACCATTACCTCCACATCCAGTCCAAATATGGAATTTTTCATTAATATTTTTACCCCAAATAAAACTACCTAATAAAGTCCACACATATTCACGAACTGCTTTTTTAGGTAAAACTTGCTTCATAAATTCCTTTACTTGTAAAATATCTTCATCGTCTTCATCATGTTCATAGTAACTAATTTTGGTGCTATAACTAAGATAATCTTCTGGTAATCCATCTCTAAACTCTTCTTGTTCTAAATCATAAATACCATTTTCAAAACCAACTAAATTAAGATTTTTATCTAATCTATCTTCAAATTTAGCATCATGAAATAATTCATTACACTCTTGAACGACACTTTTTTTAAATGAAGTTCTTTTTAATTGTTTAATAATTTTACCTATAGTTTCTTTTTTTTTTCGTTTAATATCTTTTTCATCTTCATCTGTTAAGTTTGCTATCTGATCTGATAAATAACGATCTAACATATCATATTCATGTATAACTTCACTTGATAATCGCTTCCTAAGATCAATAGCATCATCTATCTCAATCCATCTATGATTTTTAAATTGATACCAAGAATTCTTTTTTGCCGAATAACATACAAATTCATTTTTGTATAAATTATAAACAACTCTAGCAATATCATTTGGTTCTAATGAAAGAGATTCTAACATACATTTTCTAAGATTTCTTCTTACTAATTCTTTATATTTATATGAATTATCTTCTTTAGCCCATAAATATAATGTTCCAAGTCCTAATCCTTCAGTATCCATCATATTCCATTCTTTTTCACATTCACCATCAACAAATTTATATGACTTTTTACTAAATTCAATCCAATCTTTTAATAAACTATGATCAATATTATGAAGACACCATCCTAATCTTATCCATAAATCATATTTATCTGCTCTAGTATCACTTAAAATTTTAATTATAGATTTAATAAAATCAAGTTCTTCTTCATCATTAATATAATTTTTTTTTATTGGTGAATTTTTCTTACGTTTTACTTTTTTTCGCTTTTTAACTTGTTGTTGTTTTGGAATCTGAGTAAATTCTTCATCAAAATTTGAACAATACATTGTATTATTCACTACATATTCATCTTTAATATGTCTGATACTTAATAATTTTAAAATATCTTTATCTGAAAAATTATTATGAATTTTTTTCATTTCGCCATCTTTATTTTTATAAATATCAGTCAGTTTGTAAGCTTCATGATTTGGTTTAGTGCTACCATACATTTGCCAATTATTTTTTTCTATAACTGCTATATCAAAAATATCATCAGGTTCATTAATTGAATTAATTGAACTAAATAATTCTAATATATTGTCATTTTTAATACTATTATAACGTAATAAATATTGAACTTTAGGTTCTGTAATTAAATATGGAAATAATATGTGAATACCATCTTTAAAAACNCCTTTACCTCCTTGATAATTAGGTGNTTTTTTTTCTAANACAAAAGCAACTAAATTATTATCATCNACATTTGGTATAATTTTTTTAATTTCTTGAACGTAGTATTCTAAAAATTTAACAATAAATTCAGGCGTATAATGACGCTTCTGATTTTTTGTGCTATGTCTTAAATCTAAATCTATAAGAATAGGTGCAACATCTTTATGCTTTTCAGTTAAATGAACAGTATTTGATTCTTCAAATACGCATTTATTATATAAATTATAAAATAATGATAATTCCTCATCATCAATAGAATATGAACCAGGATAACTATGAGGTGGCTGTCCTAGAGCAGTATGTGTAAATGTTTTTTCTGGAATAGTTTTATGACATCTTAGAAATTCTTTCAAATCTGTATATTTTTTCTGAACAGACATTTTATAATAGGCAATAATTTTTTTTAAATAATTTAATTAAAATAATATTCAATTTTTTAAATAAAAAACTTTATTATCATAATTTGTTATTAAAATATTATAAAAATGTAGACTTAGTATTAAATTAAAATAAAGTTTAAATAAATTAAAATTGATTTAAACATATTTATTATATTTAAAATAAATGTCTTTTAATTTTTTAGCACAGAAACGTATAGCAAAAGATATAAAAAATTATATAGAAGGAGATATTAATGATGTTGGAATTTATTGTGATATAGATGAATCGGATATAACAAATATTAAAGCATTAATTATTGGTCCACCAAATACACCATATGAAAATGGATTTTATTTCTTTGATATAAAATTTCCAAATGATTATCCATTTAATCCACCTAAAGTAAAGTTTTTAACATATGAAAGTGGTGTTCGTTTTAATCCTAATCTATACACAAGTGGTAAAGTGTGTTTATCTATTTTAGGAACATGGTCAGGACCTGGATGGACTACTTGTTTGAATTTGAATACAGTATTACTATCAATACAATCATTATTAAATGAGAATCCTATAGTAAATGAACCCGGATTTGAGAAAGAAACTGGAACTAAAGCTAAAAATTATACATCTATTATTAATTATTTTAATATTAAAACAGCAACTATTAAGATGTTAGAGAATCCACCAAATGGATTTGATGTATTCAAAGATATTATGATTAAACATTTTATTAAAAATATAGATTATTATAGAAAATATATTAGTGAAAATAAAGAAAAACATAATTCTAATATAATTTCATCTATTTATTCAATTAATACTATTATTGATATAACTAGTCTAAGTAATAGTATTGAAACACTTTATTATCAATATAATAATGACACTTCTGAATCTAATGACACTTCTGAATCTAATAATGACACTTCTGAATCTAATAATGACACTTCTGAATCTAATAATATTAAAAAAAAAAAAAAAATTAGAAAATCACCAAATGATTTAGCAAAACAATATAATATAGGTTATACAAAAGTATCAGAAAATGATGGAAAAATATGGAAAGTAATTGAAGTTGTTGGGCCTAAAAGAACTATTAAACGCTGGATATTAAATAAATAAATAAATAAATATTTAAAATAAAATTGAAAATAACTTAAATATTTTTTTATGTATTAATTATAATGAAATTTTGTAAACATTGTGATAATATGTTATATTTAAAATTAGTTGATGATGAAAGTGAAGAATCTACTATAAAAAAACCTAAATATGTATGTAATAATTGTAATAATCATAATGAATTTGATCAAAATGAAAATAGTTGTTTATTTAAAATAGATTATAATTTAGATAATATTAAAAAAAGTTCTTTCATAAATCCATTTATTTATGAAGATATTACCTTACCTAGGGCTGAAGGAATCAAATGTCCTAATGAAAATTGTCCTAAAGCTAAATCTGAAATTATTTACATTAAATATGATAATGAAAATATGAAATTTATTTATATTTGTTTAGATTGTCACAAAAAAGGTATAACACCTCATATTTGGTAATTAATAATTATTATATAAATAATTATTAAAATTGATTTAAATGAAAGAAAAATATAAATAATATATAATGAATAATAATGTTATAGAAGAATCTACTTTCAATGATGCTTATGAACTTTTAGAAAATTACGAAACTATTAAAAAAACAAATATATCTAAACCTATTTTATCTAAATATGAGAAAACTAAAGTATTAGGTATTAGAGCTGAACAAATAAGACATGGATCTAAACCATTAATATCTGTTCCAAAACATATAACTGATGAATTAGATATTGCGGAAGAAGAACTTAAACAAAGAAAAATGCCATTTATAATTGAAAGAAAAATTGGAAATAAATTAGAATTTTGGAAAATAGAAGATTTACATTATTGACGCCATCGCCATCCACAATTTAAACATGTAATAAATATAGTCATACCTTCATCAGCACTTCTAGTTTGTAATTCATAATATGTACATTTTCTTTGTTTACATCTTCCACATTTAAATTGATCTGTCATAGATTCTTGTTTTTCTTCATACATTAATTTTTCTCTTTTGAATTTTTCATCTAAAAATTGTTTAGAGTGTTCTGGGAATAATTCTTGATAACTCATAAAAGCTATATTTTTTAGATTTAAGTTTTCTTTATTAATTTTAGTAATTAAAGATGTATTATTTATATAAGAATGTTTATCAATATTTGAGAATAATGATATACTTTTACTTAAATAAATTTTTTTAAAAATATCATTTGTCCATAATGGTAATATATTTCTTTTTTTACTAGTTTTTTTAGAATATTCATAAATACTTTGTTCAATTTGTTTAGCCTTTTCTGTATCATTATTTAATAATGAACTAAATATATCTATATTTTTAATTCTATTATCAGTATAATCGTCATCTTCATTATATTTTATTAAATCATTAGTTATGTCTTCTTCTATATATATATTATTTTTAGGCGTAATTGTGTAATCATCCTCATCTTCTAATAAATTTATAGTTTTTTTTTTTTTTTTCTTTTTATGAGTAATTATTTTTATATCATCATTATCGCTATCGTCATAACTATCATCTTCAGGAATATCAAGGTCACTATCATTTTCACTATCTTCTTCAATGGGTTCATCGTCACTTTCTTGATCTTTATTTATAATTTGTGATTCTATATGGTGATCATCATCTATATTTTCCAATTCTTCAATATCTTGTTGATACTCATCTTTACTATAATATAGATCATTATACATTTCCTCATAATCATCAGTCGTAATATCTAATAAAATATTATTATCATTTAATTTTATTAGCATTATATCATCATAATAAATTTTATTATTTTTAACTTCATCTAATATAGGTAATTCATGATTATTTTTTTTAGTGCCTTTTAAATACCCATAGGCTAATAATATATTATTATCTATTGTCCAAGAATAAATTTCAGTTAATTTTCCTTTTCCAATATCAATATTAGATGTAAATAATTCTATTTTTTTTTTAAATCTTAAAATATTTTTAAAAGGTTTATTTCTAATTTCAGCTTTTAATTTTAAATTAATATCTTTTATATCTCCATCACTCGTTAATACTACAAAATTAACCATAATTTATTATTTAAAATAATTAATTATAAGTTTAAATCAATTTTATAATCATATAATAAATTTGATTTAAACTTATAATTAATTATTTTAAATAAATATATAATGAATAAACAAATAGAAAATACACTACTTAAATTTAAAGAAAATAATATTAATAATTTAGATATTTTTTTAGGAAGCTATTTAAATAATACCATATTTAATAAAAAATTAGATGACCATTATTATAATTCTATTTTGGATATATGTGTAAATAAAAATTATAAACGCACAAAATATAATTTAAAAATTTATAATTATGGTATTAATTATTTAGACTTTTTATCTAAAAAAAATTGGAAAAAAACAAATATAAAACATATTAATAATAATAATAATTTATTTATTACATATTTGAATACTGAAGATATTTACCATAAATTTCCTTGTAAAAAAAATTATCATATTTTAGAACAATCGGTTGATAAATTTAAAATAAATGAAGAAATTTCTATACTATTTATTAATAATAATCAAATTAAGATTAACACAAAGTTAAATCATAATGTAGATCTATCTTTAAAAAAAATAAAAGAACTATTTAAAATTATAAATTAATTTATTCACAATATCTATAAGCAATATATATACCTGATGTTTCACTTGTTCTAGTAATTTCAACAAAATCACCACTTTTTATACCATAAAACATTGCTGCTGGATCAGATTTTAATATTAATGGTAAGTTAGAATTATTTTCTATATTATATTTTTTTTTAATGTCTTCTTTTTCTGTTTCTGATACAATACGCATTTTAGGAACTAATTCATGATTTGTTATATTTCTAATTAAATTATCAATTGAAAATATTTGAATAAATATTTTATTTGTTTGTAAAAAACTATTGAATAAATTATAAAATGAATCTAAATTATTTATTTTATCTTTTACTATAAATATTATATCATCATTTGGTTTTACAACTTCATATTCAATTAATTCTGTTATTAATGTTTTTAAATTAGCAACTCTAACTCTAGATATAATATATTTTAATACACATTGTTTATCATTATCATTTTGGTCAAAAGTCATATCTAAAGGCATATTGTTATAATTAATTTTTTTATCCATATTTTTTAACATAATATCTAACTCTTTACTAGAATAATTACTATATTTATCTGTTTTATAACCTCTTAATAACATCATTTCAAGAATTGTTTTTCTAGATGCAGTAAGTTTATTTAAAAAAGCCATTATAATATAATTTATAAATATTTAAATATTTAAATCAATTTTATTTATAAATAATATAATGGAAAATGAATGTATAATTTGTTTAGAAGAATTAAAAGATAATATTGCTGTTTTAAGCTGTCATCATAAAAATCATTATCATTATGATTGTCTAATAAATTGGATAAAACAAAAAAATACATTAACTAAAATATGTACCATTTGTGATACAGATGTTGAAATTCTAAATATAATTAATCCTACAGTTAAAGAAAAGAAAAAATCTATTTTTAATTGTTGTAATATATTGTAATTATTTACATTGGTGTTGTGATTCTGGCGTTATATATTTATTAATAGAAAAATTATTAACTGAGTCTTCATCATGTTCAATATTAACTTCTTCAAATGCTTTACATCTAGCATAATCTTCTTCAGATAAGTTAACATTGATTTTACTTTGGGCAATTGTTTCTGAACTAGGATTTTGAAATACAAATGAGTTAAAATCATTTTTATCTCTAATATTTATATGGACATAAACAAAATATAATATAACTATAACCATAATTGAAGTACAAATACTCCATATTGTAAGTGTATTTCCTCTAGTTAATATACCAAGTTTGTTTAAAATTGGGAAAATTACCATACATCCTGCTATAACTAAACATATTTTTAAAATATTCATAATATATTCAGTTCTTCTTCCTTGATTTATTTTAATTTCTACTAATCTTTTGTTAGTCATAGCTTCATTACGCATATCTTTAATATTGTTATTTAAATTAAACTTATATTCGCTTAATTTGTTTAAATCTTTATTTTGTTTAAAATTTTTATATTTATTTATAGCAGTATTCGTAATATTATTATACATCGTTTCTAAATGTTGTATTAAATCATCAGAATTAGAATTATTATCGATTTCAACACCTGAATTAAATTTTTTAAAATTACTATTTAATTCATCTATTATTTCTTGGTAACTCATATATATAATAAAAATATTTAAATTTATAATTTAATTAAAATTACTTCTATAATTAATATTATAATTAATGATGCTATAATAGCATAGTATTTAATATTATTTATATATAATAATTCATCTGTTTCTTTTATTCTTTGCTCCCCTAATAAAACATTATTTTCTAATTCATCTAAACCAATACTATCTGATAATAAGTCTAATGATTTTTTATTAATATTATTTTCATACTCATTAGATTCATATTCCATATTATATAATTCTGTAGCAGAAGAATTTATATTTTTAGTAAGCAAATTCAATATACATTCTTTATTTGATATATCACTATCTAAAAATTTAGTAATAATTGACTGTAAATAATCATTGCGAAGTTTTTGATAACTTTGATCAGTATAATATTTACATTCTTTAGTTGTAATATTACCAATATTAAAATCAATACCACAATTATGATTATCAAAATTTTCTATTGTATTAAATTTCATATATAAATTAAGAATATTATATTTTTATAAATATTATTATTAATAATAAAAATATTAATAATAATATAATAAATATTGCTAATATTATAGTATATTTACTTGAACTAAATTTATTATTCTCAATAATAAATTGTTGTTTTTTTGTATTAATATTATCCGAAATATCTAAATTGTTTTTTCTATTTTCATCTATATTATTATAATGATCTAATAATAAATCATAATGTGAATGCTCTTTATCTTTAAATTTATTTATTAATTTATTGTCTAATTTTTCAGAAATTTTTTTAAGATTTATAATTGTATTTAAATTTTTGTTATAATCTTTATTTTTATAATCAATATACAATTGACGTTTTACATTTCGTAATAAATCATAATATAATGATTCTTTTGTATTACGGTTTTCTCCAAATATTTTATATTCTTTATCTTCTAAATTTTCTATACTAAAATTTTCTCCACTTAATTCTTGCCTACATTGTTTATATTGTATATCATTTAATATATCATATTGTGTGTTTAAATCACTACATGAATCTACTAATTTATCTTTTATATCATCTATATCCATCTATAATAATATTATATAATAAAATTGATTTATAATTAAATTATTTATTGATAATAATACACTATGAATTCTACTATTTTACACGCATTTGAAAAGCTCATCGTGAAAACTAATGAGCAATTAATAGTATCTCCTAGCACTACACTTAAATTTAAATTAGTAAGCTATAAAAAAACTTTAGCTACTATTAAGAAATTATCTTTTGAACTAACGCATACAGATCAAATTAAGGATATTAAAGGAATTGGTAAAACAACCATTAAAAAAATTAATGAAATTTTAGAATCTGGTACATTAGAACAAATTAAAGATTTTGATACTGGTAAAGTAAGCACAACTAAACAACTATTGGATTTACAGAAAATTACTGGAATAGGTCCTGCAAAAGCAAAAAAATTTCTTGAACTAAATATTACATTAGATAAATTACTTAAGCTTGACTTTTCTAATCTGTCTCATAGTGACATACCTATTATTGAAGCATTAACACATCATCAACAACTAGGAGTTAAATATTTTCACGATTTAGAACATCAAATCCCAAATTCTGAAATTTCTGAAATTGAATCATATGTTAAAGATATTTTAGCTAAAAATATTAAAGGTTTAAAAATGATAATATGTGGTTCCTATAGACGGAATAAACCTACATCAGGTGATATTGATATATTACTATATCATGATTCCATTAAAGATGAAAAAACTGCAAAAAAATCTAATTATTTGACCTTATTTCTTAAACTACTAATTTCTAAAAAATTTATTACTGATCATTTAACAGCCATTGATAATCCTACAAAATATATGGGATTTTGTAAATTTAAAGAATATAATAGACGTATTGATATTAGATTGATTCCTAAAAATAGTGTTGGATCTGCTATGTTATATTTTACTGGAAGTGGCGATTTTAATAAATCTATGCGAACATATGCTCTTAAAAAAGGATTCACTATTAATGAATATGGAATTTATAAATTAAAACCGAATGGCGAAAAAGGCCTAAAAATTAGGACTAAAACTGAATCTGATATTTTTAAAACTCTTAAATTAGATTATGTTGAACCTGAAAATAGAATACCAGATTATATATTTTAAGTATTAATTATGATATGAACGCATTTTATTTTAGTATCATTTTTGTATAAATAACAAATTCCTAAATATTGTTGTTATTTATACATATTTTTAGATTGTGGTATTGTATAATAAACCTTTTTAGAAGATTGTCTATTATTTTGTGGTTTTATTTTATTTCTTTTACGACTTCTTTTTATTCTATTTACAATTTTTCTTGGTGATAGACGTTTAACAAAATGTTTAAATCTATTAAGTCTTGATCTTTTTTTTTTTTTTAAATTTTTGTTTAAAATTTGTTGAGCTTTTGATTTGTATTCTGATACACCTATTTTGTCTCGTATATTTTTTGGAATTATAGGAACATTTTTGTTATTAGTAGGATGTAATAAATTTATATATTCTATAATATTATTATTTTTAAGATCTATATTTCTATTTAATGAACCATAATTTCCGTTCATTGTATATTTAACCTGATTAGGTGTTAATTTATGTTTAGGTTTTTTATTTATTCGGGTGTTTCTTCTTCTAGGTGAACGGAATTTTTTTTTAAACTTATCCAATGATCTACGTAATTTGCTCTTTGTTTTAGCAGGTTGTATTGAATTAAAATTATTATTTAACATATTATACTATACATAAATATTAAAAACTATAGTATTGTAATTTTAAATTTTTCGTTAAATAAATTAAATAGTAGTATATATAATTTGGAATTATCAGAATAAGGATCTTCTTCAAGACATTCTTTATCAAATTTAGTTTGTTTTTTTTTTTTATAAATATAATTTGGATAGTCATTTACTAAATCTATTGCCACCCATCGTTTATCATCAAATATAAATTCAAACTCATGTGTATTTGCTAAATATTTACCTAATTTATAATTCATATCAAATTAAATTATTTTTTTTTTTTATATTTAACATAAGATAATGTATCAAATCATTTATAATATAAATAAAAATAGATAATGTAATAATAAACACATAGTATATTGCTCTTATAATTAATGGAAAATTTATAATGAACATTAGTTTATATTTTAAAATATTACACTTTTATTAACTTTAAATTAATATAAAATTGATTTATATTTAAAAATAAATTATAAAAATAATAATATAATGTCTGTAGAAATTAAAATGATGGATCTATCATTTTGTAGTGATGGCGCTCATAATGTAGTAAACTCTGAAGCCAAAGAATATATAATGAATAGACTAAAAAAAACACATGATATAGATATTAATAAGAAATATGCTTATATTCTTAATAGTAAATCTATTTATTTTCTTGAGAAAACTCAACATATTATGTCTATTAAATCATCTGGAACTAACTATTATTTATATTTTACA
>JGI24005J15628_10001040_pt1 | contig 15084 bp, 15 predicted proteins | sample LinPmetageLP40_FD_15628 | JGI IMG/M metagenome (IMG submission 15628)
CCTATAACTTTCCTCAAGGGAGGATTACTGATCATAGAATCAATCTAACCTTATATAAAGTTGATTACATAATGGATGGTGATTTGAACGACTTAATTGAAGCATTAACATCAGAACATCAAGCTGACCTTCTTGCTCAAATAGAAAACGAATAAAAAAAGTGTCATCAGTAAGCTATCATAAAAAAAGAATTGAAGAATGCCTCAAAAAAAATATACAAATTAATTCGCGTGAAGCAAAAATTGAAGCTGATTATATTTTAAAGTTTGCACTTAAAAAACCTTCTTCTTTTTTTATATCTAACCAAAAAACAAACATAGAAAAAACTCAAGAGGAATTAATTTCGTCAATTCTAAAAAAGCGAATTAAACGAGAACCACTTGCATATATTTTCAAAGAATGGGATTTTTATGGAGAAACTTTCTATTTAGATAAAAATTCATTAATTCCAAGACAAGATACTGAATTAATGGTTGATCTGGTGTTAAGTCAATTTGATAAAAAATCTAAACTTAACATTCTAGATTTAGGAACAGGATCAGGTGTCATTGGAATAACTTTATCTAAGTTCTTCCCAAATTCAATAATTACGATCTCAGATATTTCACCAAAAGCACTGAAAGTTGCAAATAAAAATATTAAAAAACATAAAGTAAGTAATGTACATTCAATTGAGAGCAATTGGTTTGTTGGCTTCAAAGAAAAAGAATTTTTTGATCTAATCCTTACTAACCCTCCTTATATCGCTAAAGGTGATGTTCACTTAACTAATCTTGAGATAAATTACGAACCCTCAAATGCTTTAGTTTCTGCTAATAATGGATTTTCTGATATTTTTAAAATTATTGATAGTGCACCAAATTTTTTAAAGCCAAAGGGAAAGCTATTTATTGAGCATGGATATACACAAGCTAATAAGGTCAAAAATTATCTTCAAAAAAAGTATTTTGATACCATCAAACAACATCGGGATATCAATCATAAGATTAGAGTCACATCAGGATCAAAAATAAAAGTCTAATACTTATTCAAATAGCTATAATTCTAAAATGAAAGAAATTAATTCAATTGGCATTGTAAAACCCAAAATTTTTAAATGCTCACACCCAATAAAATTATCTTGCGGAAAGACGCTCGATAACTATGAGTTGATTTATGAAACATATGGCAAATTAAATAAAAATAAAGATAATGCTGTTTTGGTATGTCACGCCTTGACAGGTAATCACCATGTTGCAGGTAGACATAAAAAAACAGATAAGCGTCCAGGTTGGTGGGATAGTCTTGTCGGCCCTGGAAAGCCATTGAATACAAATAAATTTTTTGTCATTGGTATCAATAATTTAGGGGGTAATGAGGGGAGTACTGGGCCTAAATCCACTAACCCAAAAACAAAAAAAATATGGGGCGCCAATTTTCCAATTATTACTGTTGAGGATTGGGTAAAAACTCAAAAAACTTTAATTAACTATTTAGGTATTGATAAATTATCCTCAGTCATAGGTGGAAGTCTTGGTGGAATGCAAGCTCTAGAGTGGAATATTCAATTCCCTAATGAAGTAAATAATACAGTTGTTATCGCTGCTGCGCCTAACTTAACTGCTCAAAATATTGCTTTCAATCAAGTTGCAAGACAATCAATAATTACTGACCCAGATTTTCAAAAAGGTAATTTTTATGCAAGTAAAAATAAACCAAAACGTGGGTTAAGAATTGCACGCATGTTGGGTCATATCACTTATTTATCAAACGATGTTATGGGAAGCAAGTTTGGAAGAAAGACAAAAAACAAAGAGTATCAATTTAATTTTGATACAGAATTTGAAATCGAATCTTATTTAAACTATCAAGGGGATAAATTTGCAAACGAATTTGATGCCAATACTTATATTCGTATGACAAAGGCCTTAGACTATTATGATCCTACAAGAAAAAACAAAAAAAAACTCAGTGAAGTTTTCAAAAAAATTAAGTCTAAATTTTTAGTTATTTCTTTTACTAGCGATTGGCGATTTTCTTCAGGCCGCTCAAAAGAGATTGTAAAGGGCTTATTGGATAACAATATTAATGTGAGTTACGCAGAAATTTCAGCCGAGAGTGGTCATGATGCATTCTTGATGTCAGACAACCATTATCACGAAATCATATATTCATTTTTTAATCGTATTTTTAAATCTAAATGAAGAAATTTAACCAAAACATAAGATATGATTTTTCAATTATCGAGAATTGGACACATCCAAATAGTAAAGTACTAGATCTTGGGTGTGGTGATGGCGCTTTATTAAATTATTTAAAAGAGAAAAAAGATATCAAAGGCTTTGGTATCGAGAAAAATGAAAAAAAATGGTTATTGTCATTAAAGAATAATATTGACGTTATTCAAATGGACTTAGAATCAGGATTAGCAGCATTTGAAACTAAGTCATTTGACTTAGTAATTTTATCAAGAACCATTCAGTCAATTAAAAATATTGAAGAAATTATTCACGAGATGATGAGGGTGGGTAAGGAAGTAGTTATTACATTTCCAAATTTTGGTTATTGGAAAAACCGTTTACAAATTATACAAGGCTATATGCCATTATCAGATGAACTTCCATACAAATGGTTTGATACGCCAAATATGCATTTATGTACAATCCAAGATTTCGATAATTTTTGTAAATATCTTAAAGTAAATGTGGATCAGCGATTAATACTCACTGATAAAAAATCAGTAAATTTTTATCCTAACTTTTTTGGAGCTTTAGCATTATATAAGTTAGTTTCAAAATAGATTATTAAATGACAAAAGCAAATATTCAGTGGAAAGAATTACTCACCAAAAAAATTATTATTTGTTTTTTTACTGGCTTCACCTCAGGCTTACCTTTATTTATTCTAATTAGTCTTTTCCCTGCCTGGCTTGTAGAAAGTGGGTTAGATCTAAAAGCGATAGGCCTTTTTGCTTTAATTCAACTTCCATATGCATGGAAATTTATCTGGGCACCTTTATTTGATCGTTTCACTCTTGCGATGGGTAGAAGAAGAGGGTGGTTAATTATTTTTCAAACAATATTGCTATTTTTAATATCATTATGTGGCTTTATAGATCCAAAATCACAGATTATGACTATCGCCGTTGTTTCTCTGGGTATCGCATTTTTTAGTGCAAGTCAGGATGTTGTTATTGACGCCTATAGAAGAGAGTTACTTCTTGATCCAGAATTAGGCTTAGGTAATGCTGTGCATGTAAATGCCTATAAATTTGCAAGCTTGGTACCTGGCTCACTTTCTTTAATTTTAGCTGACTTCTTTTCTTGGGAATTCGTATTTACGATTACAGGTTTATTTATGATTCCAGGAATTATTCTTACAATTTTAATTTCTGAACCAAAACTTAAATCTGCACCTCCCAAAACAATGAAAGAAGCAATCGTTGATCCATTCAAAGAATTTATAGGGCGTAAAGGTATTAGGAATGCTTTGCTAATCCTATTATTTATTTTCCTTTATAAAATTGGCGATAGCATGGCGACGGCTCTTGCCACCCCTTTTTATTTAGACCTTGGATTCTCGATGACTGAGATTGGCATCATTGCAAAAAATGCAGGCCTATGGACAAGTATCGCTGGAGGAATTATCGGGGGGGTATGGATGGTAAAATTAGGTATCAATCGAGCTTTATGGATTTTTGGATTGTTACAAATGTTTGCAACATTAAGTTTTGCATGGTTGGCAACAGTCGGTTATGACAATACAGTTTTAGCTATCACTGTTGGATTAGAGTTTTTTGCAGCAGGCCTTGGAACAACTGCTTTTGTAGCATTTATTGCTAAAACTACGAACCCCAAATATACAGCTACACAATTTGCATTATTTACTAGCCTTGCATCCGTACCGAGAACTTTTACTAATGCATCAACGGGATACTTTGTAGATTTTTTTGGTTGGTTTTATTTCTTTATCTTTTGTTTTTTATTGGCAATTCCGGGCATGTTTTTATTATTCAAAATTGCGCCCTGGAAAAAATAATTATTTATATTCTATAATTAACGGTGCGTGATCACTAAATCTCTCATCCTTATAAACATAAGCTTTTTTTGCCTTAATTGCATTTTTATAATTTGATACCTGATAATCCAATCTCCAACCAACATTTTTAAGCCAAGCTTGGCCTCTGTTACTCCACCATGTATATGAGCTTTCTCCTTCATCAGGATGAAGGAGGCGATAAACATCTACCCATCTTCCCTTTGAGAACAACTTAGTTAGCCATTCTCTCTCATCAGGTAAAAAACCAGAATTTTTCTTATTTCCTTTGAAGTTTTTTAAATCTATTTCATGATGTGCAATATTAAAATCACCACAAACAACAACATTTTTTCCTGTTTTTAATTTACCCACAAAAATCTTGTAAATTTTATCAAGTACTTTGTATTTGAAAACTTGTCGCTCTTCTCCCGATGATCCTGAAGGCAAATAAACTGAAATAATAATTAAATTTTCATATTCAAGTTCAACATACCTGCCTTCATCATCCATTTCAGGGATACCTAAATGCTTAATAACTTTTAGAGGCTTACTTTTTGTATAAATACCAACCCCACTATAACCTTTCTTCATTGCGTAACTAAAATAACCTTCATACGAGTATGGAGCATTCATTAATGTCGTTAAGTCTGCCTCTTGCGCTTTCAGTTCTTGCAAGCAAACAAAATCTGCATTTTGTTTTTTTAGCCAAGGGAAAAAATCTTTTCTTTCAGCAGCCCTAATACCATTTAAATTTAAGGTTATAATCTTCATAAGTAAACTAAAATTAAATTCATGCAACAATCTTTTATAAAATTTGCACTTGAAAAAAAAGTGCTTCAGTTTGGAGATTTTACTACTAAAGCAGGTAGGAATAGTCCTTATTTTTTTAATCTTTCATCATTTAATGATGGGGATAGCCTTAAAACATTGGGAGATTATTACGCTGAAAAAATTATAGAAGAAAATATTGAATTTGATTTATTATTTGGGCCCGCCTATAAGGGAATATCACTTGTAGGTGCAATTGCAATTTCACTCTCCAATAAAGGTATTAACAAAAAATTTTCATCAAATAGAAAAGAAATTAAAGATCATGGTGAGGGAGGCTTGATTATTGGTGCACCCATCTCAGGAAAAATTCTTATTATTGATGATGTGATTTCTGCAGGCACTTCAATCAATGAAAGCTTCAGACTTATCAATTCATTCGATGCGGAGATAGTTGGGATTGTCGTGTCAATTGATCGGAAAGAGAAAGGCAGCGGCAAATTATCTGCTATTGAAGAAATATTTGAGAAATATAAAGTGCCTGTAAAATCAATAATCGACTTAGATAATATTATCGACTTCTTAAAGAAGGATATTGGAAATAAAAAAGTCTTGGATCAAATGCTGGGTTACAAGGAAAAGTATGGTGTTTAATCTGTTAGTTTATCTTTAAGCAATTGGCTAACTTGACCTGGATTTGCTTTGCCTTTGGAAGCTTTCATTACCTGGCCTATTAGTGCATTAAACGCTTTGTCTTTGCCAGACTTGTATTCCTCAACCATTGCCTCATTATCGTTCAAAACTTGATTCAAGATATCCTCAACCTCATTTACATTCGAGATTTGTTTTAGTCCTAATTTTTCAATCACATCATCAACGCTTTCTTCCTGATCCCAAATTTCATCAAAAACTTTTTTAGCGGCATTGTTGGATATAGTCTTATCTTCTACTCGTAATATTAATTCTGCTAACTTATTTGCCTTTAAAGGAGAATTTTTAATATCTATGTTGGATTCATTTAATCTTGAAAAGAGATTTGTTAAAATCCAATTAGAAGCTAATTTTGCACTTACTTTAAATGAGAGTAGTTCTCTAAAAAAGTTAGCAACATCAATGTTTGATGTAATTCCATCTGCATCGTAATTAGAGAGACCGAACTCTTTGACTAATTTTGATTTCATCTGACTTGGTAATTCATACATCTCAGATTTGATCATATTTATTTTTTCTTGGCTTATAACTAATGGTAGCAGATCAGGATCTGGGAAATATCGGTAATCATTTGCTTCCTCTTTTGATCTCATTTCTCTTGTTTCCCCAGAATCTGGATCAAAAAGAATCGTTGATTGTTTTATTGTGCCTCCGTCTTCTAGCCTTTCTATTTGCCAGTTCACTTCATAATCAACTGCCTGCTTTATAAATTTAAAAGAGTTTAGATTTTTAATTTCTCGTCTTGTACCAAGTTTTTTATCTCCCTTTTTCTTAACCGAAACGTTTACATCACAACGAAAATTTCCCTCTTGCATATTCCCATCACAAATCCCTATCCATTGAACTAATTCATGTAGTTTCTTAGCATATGCCACCGCTTCTTCTGCAGAGCTCATATCTGGCTCTGTGACAATTTCTAATAAAGGCGTTCCTGCTCTATTTAAATCGATTCCTGATTTTCCTTCTTCAATTCCATGAACTGATTTTCCCGCATCTTCCTCTAAATGTGCTCTTAAAATTCTTATACTTTTATTTTCATCTTCCAGTGAAATTGTCAAACTTCCTTCTCCCACAACAGGTAAATCAAACTGACTAATTTGATAACCTTTAGGTAAGTCAGGATAAAAGTAGTTTTTTCTGGCAAAAATAGAATGTTCTGCGATCTTTGCATCAACTGCTAAACCAAATCGTATTGCNCAGTTNACCGCTTCTTCATTAAGAACAGGCAGAACTCCAGGGTANGCAAGACTGACTAGNCATGCATGCGCATTAGGCTCACTACCAAAATTAGTAGATGCACCAGAAAATATTTTTGATTCAGTTTTTAACTGGGTATGCGTTTCAATTCCAATAACAACTTCCCATTCCATTATTTAAACTCCTCAGGAGATAAATTATGCCAATCTGTATTCATCTGAAAAATGTTAGCAATATTTAATAATTTTGCCTCAGTAAAATAATTACCTATAAGTTGAATACCCACGGGAAGATTGTTCATTAGCCCAGCGGGCATCGATAATCCAGGTAAGCCTGCAAGATTTGTTGAAATTGTATAAACATCTTGCATATACATTTTAAGTGGATCTTCTTTTTTATCACCAATTGGAAAGGCTACTGAAGGTGCTGAAGGACCTAAAATTACATCACAATTTTCAAATGCCTTTTTAAAATCTTCAGAGATTAATCTTCTAATTTTTTGTGCTTTTAAATAATAAGCATCATAGTAGCCTGCGCTCAGAACGTAGGTCCCTATCATTATTCTTCTTTTAACTTCTTCACCAAAACCTTCTTCTCTTGTCTTGCAATACATCTCCATTAAATCGTCGTATTCCTTTGTACGATAGCCATATCTAACGCCATCATACCTTGATAAATTACTTGATGCCTCAGCAGGAGCNATGACATAGTAAACTGGTATTGATAAATGATTATTCGGTAATGAAATCTCTACAATCTCTGCNCCCAATTTTTTATATTCGCTAATACCCTGNTCTATTATTTTCTCAACCTCAGGCTCTAGCCCCTCACTAAAAAATTCTTTTGGGATACCAATTTTTAAGCCCTTGATAGGATCATTAATGCCTGTTAAATAGTTTTCTTTTGCTCTTTGTATACTTGTTGAATCTTTAGGATCATGCCCACTCATAACATTCATCATTGCTGCACAATCTTCTGCCGTGTGACACATGGGGCCTGCCTGATCAAGGCTGGATGCAAATGCAATCATTCCATATCTTGAAACTAAACCATAGGTCGGTTTTAAACCCGTTAAGCCACATAAGGAAGCAGGCTGTCTTATCGAACCACCTGTATCTGTTGCCGTCGCAGCTGGGGCTAACCTACCAGCAACTGCCGCTGCACTTCCTCCCGAGCTTCCGCCTGGGACAGTCTTTACATCCCATGGATTTTTAACATTGCCATAAAAAGAAGTCTCGTTCGATGAACCCATAGCAAATTCATCCATATTTGTTTTTCCTAGGTTCACTGCCCCTACTGCATTAAATTTACTTATTACAGTTGAATCATATGGAGCAATAAAATTATCTAACATTTTTGACCCACAAGTTGTTTTCCATCCTTCTGCGCAAAAAATATCTTTTTGAGCTATTGGAATCCCGGTTAAATAATCCTGGTTTCCCTCTTTGATTATTTCATCCGAGTGCTTTGCCATGGCCAAACTTTTATCTTTATCAATTGTAATAAAAGCATTGATAGACGGGTTGTGAAGATCTAGTCGGCTTAAAAAGAACTGCGTAAGCTCTACGCTGGAAAATTTTTTTTGTTTTAAACCTTTTGAAAGCTCTTTAAGGGATAGATTTATCATTTTACTCAATCACTCGAGGAACAATAAATAGAGACTGATCAGTTTCATTTGATAATTTTAAGGATTTTTTTCTAATATCTACTTCGGTCACTTTGTCCGCTCTTAAAGGCTGAGTGATATCGAGTGCATGAGCCATAGGCTCAATACCATCTGTGTTTACCTGAGTCATTTGGTCGATTAACTCCAAAATTCCTTCTAATTTTTCACTAACTTTATCAGCTTCGTTTTTGTTTATATTTATTCGTGCCAAATGGGCAATTTTTTTAATTTCGTCATTATCGAATTTCATTTTATTAAAACACCATTTTTTGTTTAATTTATGTTGATTAATCAGTTATTATACAAGGATACGAGCACACTTTAAAATTCAATCTAGTAATAATTATGATTAAAAATATCTTTAGAAGTTTTGTTGACAACGATTTGGCTATTGATCTTGGTACAGCAAATACATTAATTTTTGCTAAAGGAAGAGGAATTGTCCTTGATGAACCTTCAGTTGTTGCAATTCAAAATGTTCAAGGGCCTGGTGGACCTCAATCTAGAAAAACCGTTCTAGCTGTTGGTGCTGAAGCTAAATCAATGCTGGGTAGAGCCCCTCAAAGCATCGAAGCTATTCGTCCAATGAAAGACGGCGTGATAGCTGATTTTAATATTACTGAAGAGATGATAAAGCATTTTATTAAGAAGACTGTATCAACCAATATGTTTTCTCCAAGCCCAAGGATAGTCATTTGTGTTCCATATGGCGCCACACAAGTTGAAAAAAGAGCTATTCGAGAATCTGCAGAGAGAGCTGGTGCAAAACAAGTATTTTTAATTGAGGAACCCATGGCAGCTGCTATTGGAGCTGATTTACCTATTCAAGACGCTACAGGCTCAATGGTAATTGATGTGGGGGGCGGTACTACTGAAGTCGGCATTATCTCATTAGGTGGAATCGTTTATGCAAGTTCCGCTCGAGTAGGTGGAGATAAAATTGATCAATCTATTGTTGACTACATGAGAAGAAACTACGGAACATTAATATCTGAACCAACAGCTGAAAAAATAAAACAGGAAATTGGTAGTGCCTTTCCTTTAAATGAACTTTTATCAATGGATATCACTGGAAGAAATTTAGCAGAAGGCTTGCCTAGGAAATTAAGTATTTCTAGTAATGAAATATTAGAAGCTATTGCAGAGCCTCTTCATACAATCGTTGGTGCTGTGAAAACCGCACTTGAACAAACCCCTCCTGAGCTTGGATCTGATATTGCAGAAAATGGAATGGTACTCACTGGTGGTGGTGCCCTTTTGAAGAATCTTGATCGACTACTTCAAGAAGAAACTGGAATTCCAATAATCATTGCTGAAGATCCACTTACTTGTGTGGCCAGAGGCTGCGGAAAAACATTGGATCAATTAGATTATTTTAAAAATACGTTTGTTTATGAATAAACATAATGGCTCTCAAGGTTACTAAAAAAGAATTAAGCTTATTTACTACTAACTTTTCTTTAACTTATTTTATTCTTTTCATTTTTTTAGCTGTCCTGATGATGTTTATGGACAGTCGCTATGGCTATCTTAAGCAAATTAGAAAAGATTTTTCATTTATAACATCTCCTTTAATCATTTTGACTAACGACGCCTTTAATTTTTTTGAAAATTTTCAACGCCTATTAAAATCTAAAACTTTATTAGAAGATGAAATAAATCAACTGAATAGTCAAATTGATCGCCTTGGTATTGAAAATCAAATGAGAAATTTTCTAGTCGCTGAGAATGAAAACTTAAGAGAGGCAACGCTCTTATCAAAAAAGCTAGCACCAAAAAAAACTTACCCCGCTGAGATTATTAAGCCAACAATAAGAGGAAGAATCCAAATAATTATACTCAACAAAGGGTTAAAAGATGGAATTCGTCAAGGTATGCCTGTCGTTAATAGATTAGGTCTGGTAGGCCAAATATACTCAGCTTATAATCAAACAAGTGAGGTTGTTCCATTACTTTCAAAACAATTTGCTGTCAATGCACTTCAAGAAAACGGGCAAAATCATGCCATCATTTATGGTGATACTGAATTTTTAGTGATCCCTTTCTTTCCTGCTTCAATAGATATCTCACCCGGTGACACATTTGTTACTTCAGGTCTCGATAACGTATACCCTAGTGGAATTATGATAGGAGAAGTGGTTAATGTATCTCCAGAAGATAAACAATTTAACAAAATTCTTTTAAAACCAGCAACTTTTTCAAATCAATTCTCTTTAATTACCGTTCTCGATTATTAAGTTAATGTTAAAAAAATCTCATGCTGTAAAAGTAAAGCAACAAAAATTGTTTATTGGGTTATTTTTATTTTCTATTTTTTTTAGTTTCATTAGTTTATTCAGTTTTATAAATAGTAATTTTTACCCAGAGTATTTCATAGCATTAATGGTGCTGACAATTTCATCCAATTTAATATCAATTAATATAACTAAAATCTTTTTGTTAGGTGTCATCGTAGATATTTTGATTGGGTCAATTTTAGGACAATACACCATAACATTTTTACTTTTATACGGCCTCCAAGTTTTTTCCCAGAAGTATTTTTTAATGCCTTCAAAAGCTCAATCCATTCTTCTTAAATTTCTATCTATTAGCTTTGGCATAATAATTGTAACAATCATATCTCAAAATTTTAATCCTATTCTTTATACCAATGGAAGCCTATTAAATTATTTAATACTTGAGATTGCTATCACTTTTTTTATTTTAATAATTTTTCAAATTTTTTATGAAAGAACTTATGGTACTTAAATTTTATTTTGGATAATTATCGCTTTAAATATTTTTTTAAAAAAAGAATTCAAATACTATTTGGATTTTTAATAATCCTACTGTTCATCCCTTTATTAAAAATATTTTATTTACAGATCATACAGTTTGAAAGATTTACCGCACTAAGTAAAAATAATAGTATCAAAATTATTCCCCTCCCACCTAAAAGGGGAGTCATTCTCGATAGAAATAATGTCATTTTAGCTGATAACAAATTAGTACATTCTTTGGAGATAGATCGTGCTTTTTTTTCTGCCCTTCCTGAAATAAAAGTCCGTTTAAAAAATAAATTAAATATTGATGTTGACGTTGATGTTGATAATAAAAAAACTAGTTACTTATATGAAAATAGTGTTCCTATCAGTTTTAGTCTCACAGACAAACAAATTGCAAACTTCGTTGCGCATCAATATTTATTTCCCAAACTTAGTATTAAACAAAGGTTTATAAGAGATTACCCACAAGGAAGGTCATCAGCACATCTAATTGGCTTCATAAATAGAATTAATGATGAAGATATCAATTTCTTAGATAAAGAAAATTTAACTAATCGATATTTAGGTAGCACTCATATTGGTAAATCCGGGATAGAAAAATTCTACGAGAATTTAATACATGGCTCTCCCGGATTTAAAGAGATTGAAGTAGATGCCAAACAAAATGTCATTAGAACATTACAAGAGAAAAAGCCTATTCCTGGAAAAGCTATCAATTTAACAATTGATTATAGGTTACAAAAAATTGCTGAGAAAGCATTTGGAGAAAAAAAGGGAGCACTTGTTGCAATTGATCCAAAAAATTCTGAAGTACTTGCTTATGTTAGTCAGCCAACATTTAATCCAGCTTTATTTACAAACGGGATATCTCATGCGGCTTGGTCTAATCTAAACGATAAAAACTCAAGAACCATGCTCGATAGAACCGTTGCTGGCGTTTATCCTCCTGGCTCTACACTTAAGCCCTTTGTAGCTCTTGCAGCTCTTACAAATGATATAAGAAAACCCCCTTTTTCAATTTTTGACATTGGATATTTTACAATGCCAAGATCTTCTAAAGTCTTTCGAGATTGGAAGCGAGGTGGTCACGGGACTGTAGATATTATTAAAGCCATTGCTGTTTCATGCGATACCTTTTTTTATGGATTAGGTCTTGAATTAGGAATACCTAATTTAAATAAAGTGCTAGATGACTTTAACTTTGGAAAAAAGACTGGGATTGATATTGGTGGAGAAAAAAGTGGTTTAATTGCCAATAAAGCCTGGAAAAAGAAGAAGTTTAATGAAAGTTGGTATGCTGGAGAAACTGCGATTACTGCAATTGGACAAGGATTTACTCTTGTCACACCACTCCAGCTTGCAAATGCCACTGCAAAGCTTGCGAATCCAAGTTTATCAATTAAGCCCCACTTACTTTTAAGTATTGATAGAATCAAACAAGATAAAGAAGAAGTCAAACAGGATAAACAAAGCTATTCAGATAAGAACCTAAATTGGATCAAGATAGGTATGGTCAATGTCACAAAAGAAGGAGGGACTGCCGCTTTTTTAGGCAAAAAATCAAATTATCAAATGGCATCAAAAACTGGAACAGCCCAATTATTTGGTTTAAAAATAGGTGAAGAATATAACGAGGTTACTCTCCCCGATAATCTTAAAGACCATGCACTTTTTATTACCTATGCTCCTGCCAATGATCCTAAGATTGTCATCGCCGTTATCGTTGAGAATGGGGGTCATGGAGGCTCAGTGGCAGGTCCAATTGCAAAAAAAGTTTTAGATGCTTATTTAAAAAATAAAAAATTATGATCAAAGTCTTACAAAAATATAAAAAAAGAATTGATAACCACCTTTTAACTATCACATTTTTTATTATTTTTTTGGGCTTGGTAACTTTATCAGGAAGTAATTTAGATACTTTGAATATTATTGTTAATCAAGTTGTAAATATTTTTGTCGGTCTGATAATTTTTACAATTTTAGTCTTTACTAATCCCCGTATTTTATTTTCGTATGCTCCTGCATTGTTTTTAATCACTATATTTTTATTGATTTTAGTCCATTTTTTTGGGGTGGAAAGTAATGGGGCAAGAAGGTGGTTAGCTTTTGGATTTTTTAATCTCCAACCTTCTGAATTAATGAAAATTACTTTGCCACTAATGATAGCTTGGCTTTATCAACAGTATCAAAATAAAATCACACTTTGGCTTCACTTCACAGCCATTATTTTAATTTCAATTCCCGTATATCTAGTTTTACTTCAACCTGATTTAGGCACATCTATTATGATTGCCTTATCAGGTTTTCTGATTATTTTTTTAGCGGGTATATCCTGGCGTTTAATACTCTCATCTATGTTTGTTGCAATTCTTAGCTCACCTCTCATCTGGATAAATCTTCATGTTTATCAAAAGAATAGGATCATTAATATGCTTGATCCTTTTGTTGATCCATTAGGTGCTGGTTACCATACAATTCAATCAATGATTGCCATAGGTTCGGGTGGTAGTTTTGGGAAAGGTTGGGGAGAGGGGTCACAAACTAATTTAAATTTTTTACCAGAAGCGAATACAGATTTTATTTTTGCTGTCTATTCTGAGGAATTTGGTTTTTTTGGTGTAGTTATAATTTTCGCTTTATTTTTGCTTCTTATCTTCAGGATATTTATCCTTGCAAATAATATGCAAAGTACGTTCTCAAAGCTTTTAACTGTTTCTCTAGGTGTTTCAATTTTTAGTGCGATTTTCGTCAACATTGCAATGATTAGTGGATTAGTTCCTATCGTTGGCTTACCTTTACCATTTATGAGTTATGGAGGCACATCCATGGTAGTTTCATTGGCTAGTATCGGTATAATAATGAGCTTAAATAATCATAAAACTTTAATAGCAAATTAAACAATAACTATGCGACAGCTTATTTTAAATATATTTTTTTTGTCTCTGATGGTTGGCTGTGCGTCAAAAGAATATTCAATTGATGACTTATTTGAAGATGGTGGTGAAATAGATACAACCCCGGAAGATTCAATAAAATATGTCTGTAATCAAAAAAAATATTTTTTTGTTCGTTACATTGGGGATGATAAAAAAAGTCTTTGGATTATTTTGCCAAAAAGAGAAATTAAACTTGAACAAACAGAGATTTCGAATGTATTTTCAAATGGCATTACTAAGTTAGTATTTAATGAGAAGACCACAACCGTAAAGAAGGAGGATTCTATTTTATATAGTGAATGCTCCTCAGAAATTGAATAAAATATAATTTAATAAACGAAACAGCTTATTATTTAATACTTCAATTTTTCGTTTTTTTTAAAGTAAAATAAAAATTTTTGTCACAAGGATAATTATGATAATAGAGTCAGAGTTTGTTGATTTACCCACACTAACAGGAATAATGAGAACTTATGTCCATAGGCCAAAATCCGAGTCTAAATTTCCTACTATCCTTTTTTACTCAGAAATTTTTCAACAAACAGGCCCTATTGAAAGGGCTGCAAAAATTATGGCAAGCCACGGATTTGTAGTTTTGGTCCCTGAAGTTTTCCATGAGCTTAATGAAATTGGTACCGTACTTAATTACGATGATAAAGGAAGGGATAAAGGTAATGCTGATAAGTCTGAAAAAAATGTTCAAGCATATGATACAGATAATCAAGCTATGATTGACTGGGTTGGCAAACAAAAGTGGTCAAATGGTTATGTCGGCGCAATGGGTTTTTGTATTGGTGGTCATCTTGCATTTAGAGCTGCTCTTAATCCAAGTGTCAAAGCTACAGCCTGTTTTTATGCAACAGATCTTCATACAAATACTATTCCAAATAAACCTGGGCAGCACAGTATGGAACGTCTTTCAGACATTCAAGGTGAGTTATTAATGATTTGGGGAAAGCAAGATAATCATGTACCTACTGAGAATCGAACAAATATACATCACCAACTGCTAGATACTTCAATT
>JGI24005J15628_10001041_pt1 | contig 15078 bp, 8 predicted proteins | sample LinPmetageLP40_FD_15628 | JGI IMG/M metagenome (IMG submission 15628)
GATTTAATTATTAAATTAGTACCTGTTCTTTCAAATTCTCCGAATTGACCTGACGGCCCTGCTTTAAGATGAACACTATCACCATCAGCATCTAAATTAATGTCACCGCTTGAATCAAGGGTAAGAGTTCCTGATGTAATATCAAACGCAGCTGCACCAGCACTAATACCATATGCAGATGCATCGAATACTGATTCAATATTATTAAGTGCGGTTACAACATCTGTACCAAGACTTGCTTCTAGATTTTCAATGATACCAACATCATCTTGCAACTCGTTAACTGCGTCTACAACACTTGATGAAAAAATCCTAATATCATCATTTGCAGCTGCAGGAGTATTTAACTCAATTACATTCCCTATTGTAATATCTCTATTACTAAGATCACCGTGGTTTGCTCCTGTAATAGTTGCAGCAGAACCATCTACTTTTATTAGTGTAGACTGACTAAAACTACCAGTATGATTTTTTAATCTTAATTGTGTAGATGTAGCACTCAACACTGTCGCACTAAAAGTTGCAGTTCCTAGAGCACCACCTTGATAAATTGTTGCACCTTCATTAAAGTCTGTTATTGAAGGACTATTTAAAAGTGGAATTGTTGAAGAACTATTCGCTACGTGAAAACCACCGGCCAATAAATTCTGACTAATTTCAGCATTGTTAACATATACTCTTACAACACCTACATTGTATGCTTCTGCTATAATTCTTACTATATTTGCATTAGGTATATTGTTTGAACCTACTGTTAGGTTTTTTGTCGAATCAAAAGTACCAATTGAATTTTTTACTAAAATTTTATCACTAGATACACTTACAATAGTTGCAGAATAACCGCCTGTTTGAGTAACAGTTGCTGTAGCAACAAAACCTGTGAGAGTCGGTGAACCTTTAAGTATAATATATCCACCAGTGTTATCTAAAGTTTCTTCAGACTTAATATTAAATTCTACTGTTTTACTATTATTATCATTTGCATCAAAAAGTGTATCACCTGCAGAGACATTAGCAAAATCAAATGTTTTATCCGTTAATGATGAATTTAATTGTTCATTATCACCTAAGTGTAATGATACTTCATTTGTTTTCTGTCTAAATTCTTCTAAGGTATTAGACTTAATTATTCGTGTTTCTTTATTGGCCATTATTTATTACCTAATTTTTTAAGCAAGGATTTAATTTCTGCAATATCCGCTTTCATAGTTTGAATTTCGTCTTCTCTAGCTTTCGAAGCTGCAATTTGAGCCCTTCGTGCGTGTATCGCATTACTATTAGTATTTATAACTGCTTGAGTAACAGTATCTTTAACTAAATCAGGATTATCTTTTATTTTTTTAATTCTTGGCATAATATTTCCTATGTCGAAGCAATTGCTCTAAAATCTTTAACTTGTGGTACAGTAGAACTATTACTTGATCTTAACACAATCTTAAATTGCATAGTACCAAAACTTCCCGGCGGGTCAATACTGTAATGTATCTCTTTAAATGATGAACGATTATCATTAATAGGTATAGACGGTGGGTCTTGTGATATCACAGTACTTTGCCAAGCTACAGTTTCTATATCTGTACTTGCACCACCTTCTACTACTCTCCAATATAAATCAACATTAGCTGATCTTGGTCTATTAACATTTAAGAATACGTCAATCTTATCTGCTTCTTCAGCCAATTCTATCTTCTTGGTTAAATATCTGGCTAATTGATTACCGCCAGTAGCAGATAATTCATCTCCTGAACTATTATCAATAACTCTATTTTGAATTGTAAATAATGATGTTCTATTCATATCAATAATTGGAGAAATAGTATCTTTATCTGTTGTCATGACACATCTTAATTCAAATGTCTTTGTTGATGAATTAGTAGCAGATGCAATAGTCTTCGGTGAAGCAAATGTTATGTTCTGATTAGCTAAAATTTCTCCACTAGGCTGTACTACTTCTGTTGGACTATAAGGAGTCATGAAATATCTGATATCTGTTCCTGGGACTGTAAGAGATTGAATATTAGCTCTTACTAAATCCATCTGTCTATTTTCTGTTGCATAGATAGCAGCTCCACCACCTGAACCAGTAGCGCTTGCAGTATCACTAGCACCAGCTGTAAATTCATAAGTGTCATGAGTAACAGTAGTAATAGTATGAGTACCATTTAAATTAGCAGCTGCAAGTCCATTAAATGCTGCAGCTCCTGTAATTGCTACTTGGTAAGTGTGACTAGAAGATTGATGCATTCCATGATTTTTATGGAATACTTTTACAGTACCACTACCACTAGTAGACACCATAGGATTAAGAGGTAAAAGTTTGGCAGGAATAGTATCATGCACTAAAGTAATTTCACCACCTGAACCAGAGAATGCGCACTTATTTAATTTAAACTTAAGGTCTCGACTTTGTTCTGGAGTCCAAGTTGAAGCATTCTGTGATGTAAAGAATACACCACCATACGGCTGTTTAGTAATTCTATTATTAAGATTAGTCTTATCAAATCCGCCCATCTCAGCAACCCAACATTCATAACTATCTGACTGTGCCATAATTACGATAGCATATTCTTGGTTTTGAGCAAGATAAATTGGATGATCAAATGTGATAGTAGTAGATGCTGATGCATCAGTACTTACATTTACACTAGATGGATAAACTACAGCGTCTGCTCCTGGAACAATCTTTTGAGTTGGTATACCATTTTCTACTGATCTAATACTTACTCGTACTGGAATTGCAGGATCCGCTTTATGGAAGAATAACTCTATATTTTTACAGAATATACCACCTTCAGTATCAATCAACATTGTTTGTGCAAGAGGATCTACCCACTCTACAGTAGTTTGAACTGTGGTATCTGTTAAAGTTCTTTCGTCATTTAATTCGGTTGTTACAAAACTAGGAACCTTAGTTGATAAAATTTCTTTCTGTACAGATTCGATTAAACCTTCTGCATGAAATTGTGTTTCTGCAAAAGTAGTTTCACTACCATCATTAGAATTATTAGTAGTAGAATCAGTTAGTTTAAATGTTCTTGTTCCAGTTTTAAATCTAAGGACATCATTTCTTGGAATAACAAACGAACCTTCGACCATTCCCGTTGGATCGGTTGTTAAAGTACTTGTTCCTGCTGGGTGAGTAGTCGCACCTTCATGTGTCACAATATCAGTTCTACCTGAAAATTCTTGGAAAGTTTCTTCTCTACAAAAAGTAGATACAGATATATCATTAAAGAATGGATATAATTTAGTATTAGGTTTAAGTAATTCAGCCTTAAAGAATATTTTTCTTGATCTCATAAATGGAACAAAGTTGACTTCTACGACTTTAGAACCTAATTCTTTGTTTACGGTATCTGATGATATTGAAGTAGTAAGACCAGTTCGTGCTTGTTGTTGAGTTACAGTTGTAGCAGTAGTAGTTGTAGAACCAGTTCGTCTACCTCTTCGGCCCCATCGACCACGTCTGAATCCATCTTCGAATTCATCCATACCGCCCCATTCCATACCACCGCCAGTAATAGAAACATCTGTTTCTACACCAGTCCAGTTAGTTTCCCATTCATTCCATACAGTACCAAGAATACCACTTTCTTCTGCCATAGTCACGAATTGGTCATATAGACCTTCATCATTAATAATAACATCAGGTCTAATATCAGTTTCTTTCCATTCATCGGACTCTGGTGATAATTTAACAGTACCACTCCAAGAAAATACATTGTAGGGGTTAACATTAACCGAAACAGATGAGTATGGCTGATCTATATAATTATTAATAGTATGTGGTAATACACATAATGAGCCATGTTGTACTACTGTTCCAGTATCACCTGGTTTACGGATTAAATTAACATTTCTTTCATCAAACTTAGGTCTTAAAACACCTTGGCCTTTATCAATCGACGCCTGATAATCTGGATCTGTAGATTTACCAACATTGTGGCCTCTAAAACCATCTACTACGAAACCGTTTTTAGTTCTTTCTAAACCAGCAGAGAATAATTGAGTATTAGATGCTTGTTGCTCTAACAGTGACAGTGATGTATAATATTCTACGTTCTTTAATCTTTTATCAAGAGCACCAATGTCTCGCATTGTATATCTTTTATTATCAAGTAATTTAGGATTCACATCTTGTAAATCAAAGATATATGGATTTAATCTTAAATCATAAAGACCCATAGCATCTTCTGGAGCTGGTGGAGCCTTAGGATTATCCGATGGAACACCAGTAACAGTTTTTAATTCACCTTCTTTAGTGATAAAAAGTTTATCAATTCGAGGCATATAATATTGAACATACATTGAGATAGCGTGTGATGGATCAGGACTACTAGTTATAGATGCATTAGCAACGGTAAAGTCTGTTGATCCGCCGTTTGCAGAGTCGCCTTTTCTCGGTCTAAAGTCTATACAATCTCTTAATTCAACACTACCTTGTGCTGAGTTAAATGAAGGAATGGTATCATAATCTGCTAATGGATATGAATCTACGGAGAAATAATCTCCACCGCCATGAGTATAATAATCAAATGTAATTGTGAGTGCGCCAGATACCGGAGAAGAATCCGCATTTCGGATAATTCTACCTATATCGTAATAGTTATCTCTTTGTCCGTTATCAAGAGTAAATCTTTCTGTAACATTAGTCCCTGTTGCATCTACAACAGAAACAATTCTAATAATATCTGCTTTACCTAATGAATACGACCCATCGGAACTAGCAGTTACGCCTGAAGCAACTTCATTATTATCTCTTGTTTTACTTTTTTGTACTTTATCTCCGCCATCTATTTCAACATCGGCAACAACTCGAACTGCAGTACCATTAGAACCTGTAGCGGCAAAAGAAATAGATGTGGCACCATCACTAGGTGTTCCACCGCTATATGTTGGTGTTACAAGGTTACCAGTACCAACAGCAATAAATGTAGCTGTGTTAATATTAGTAAAGTGTCCATCAGTACCTGAAAGTTGGATTGTTGCAACATTATTTGTAATTGTTGTTGAAAAATCTTTCTTAACTGTATATTCTGTAGTATTAGCATCTTGGCCTGAGGCCGGGCTAGGATTAAATAAAGTCTTAACAGCGGCATATGGCATCTTAAATACTAAACCATTATTACCAATATCAAACCTGACCGCAGTAGAATCTGTAACATCTGCAGTAAATGTAATTCCAGTAGAATGAGCTTGTGTTACACTTTCTACTGCTGAAAAATTACCGGATGACATAGTAATATCAAATAAATGTAGTCTCCACTGGCTATTAATATATTCTAGTGCTCTTGCTCGAGCAGTACCTACTGTACTACCACCACCGCTTACAGCAGATTTAAGTAATACATGAGTAAAGTTAGATATATCAGGAACACCTTTTGGAGTATTAATTACAATATAATTACCTACAGGAGTTGGGACATTAGCATTAGCATCAATATTTACAGCGTCTGCTGCATTTCTAGGTTTATCTATGACAAGATATTTAGTTGAAATGTTTTCATTTCTAAATCCTTGTACGTATGCAACACCAGGTTCAACACCTATCGCAAGTTTATCTGCACTACCACCATTACCAGAAGTTAAATATCCATTATTAGAACCTGTATCTAAATGTTCTTTAATATCTAATTGATATGGTTTAACTGAATAGTTACCAGATTCTTCAAATGTTCTTCTCGCTAATCTTTTAGATAATTCAGTTGTAACATTAGTACTATCTGTTTTATCTACTTGAAGAGCGCCGTTATCTATTCGTATTAGTGTTACATAATTAGAATTAGTGCTATTAAGATTTGTTAATGATTCTTTTATAAGAGTTGTACTGATTTTATATCTATTTGCTCCTGGAGCTGCTTCGTTTGGAGTACCTTGAGCATTATCTTTTAAACTATTATCAGTTGTAGTATCAACCTCAGTTTCTACTACATTAAGACCTACAACATATGAAGGTGTATTAGTATATTTGTCCAAGAGTAAAGAAGCTGCTGGTACATAAACAAAAGTACCAGAAAGAAAGTACGCACCTTCTTCAATATTAGCAGATGAACCTATACCTACTGGAGTACCAGTGCTTTGGACTTTACCATAGTAAGTAGTACTACCTGATGATGAAAACTCTTCTCCCGTACCAAATGTACTTACGGATCTAGTTGAACCACCTTTACTTAAATATTTTATATAAAGTGTATTAGGATCTGTTCCATCTGAAGCAACTACTTGTAAAACTTTAGCAGTAATTGGTGTTCCACTATTGTTACCACCAGTAATAGTAGTACCCACAAAATTAGAAAGATAACCATCTGAATTAAGTGTACCGCCTACTGTATGAGTAAATGCAGAATCAATTTTAATAAAGTCATATTCAGTATTAACTGTGACTTTACCACCTACAACCCTCGAACCATGTTTAAAAGCATATTGGCCGAATCTGTCAATCTGTGCCTGCATGGCAGTTTGCATTTGAGTAAGTTCTCTAGCTTGAACTGCAAAGCCTGGTCGATATAAAACTCTATGAAAATTCTTTGTTTCATCAAAGTCATCATAATATGGGCTGCTGGGGAAATTCTTTATTGTAGTTGTGCTCATTTTATCCTTTCTCTTTTAATATGTATTAGAATTCTATAATAACTTTAATATCTTCGATCTGTGTTGTAGTTCTATTAATAGGGTTTCTATTCTCTAAGAACATAATATCACCACTGCCTGGGTGAACTTCTGGGTTACGAAGAGCACTACTACTTTCTAATTGACCTGTTGTTGAACTTGTTTGACCAACAACATTTTCGCCATTTACAAAAGGTTTATATCCAGTTTTACTATTCTGATGATAGTAAACATAACCAGCAGCTGCATCAATTTCTACAACATATGCTTGCGCGCCCGAGGTTTGACCTACTATTAACTCGTCAATAGTATAACTTGTAATCGGTGCACCTGATGTATAATCTAAAGAACGAAGAGCCTTAAGTGTTGGAGCAGTTGCAATTGCACCTGGGCCGAATACTTTAGGATTTCTAAGAAGTGTTACTTGTCTAAAGTCGTTACCAACTGTAAGATCAGAATTTTCGTTACCAGTTAATTGAGTATTAAGACCAATAAAGAATGCACCCAATTCTTTAATAGGTTGAGTACCATGACCAAGTTCAGGTGAGATAACTGCTCTTGCCGCGGCATCACCAGCACTAAATGTAATATCTGCAACTGTATAATTTGTGCCTTTATTATTAATAGTAATACTTGCTACTGTTTGATTTGATCCAGAACCACTCATAACTGCAGTTGCAGTAGCACCAGTACCATCTCCAGAGATAACAACAGTAGGTGTACTAGAATATGTGCCACCCGTAGTGACTTCAATTCTTTCAATACCAGCGGCAGTGACAGAATTAGTTGAAGCCTTTTGGTTAAGATATTGTGCGTAATCAGCTTCTGATAAAGCGTTTAAAGCAGTAGAATCGCTTGAATAATCAGATGCTTGTCCACCTGCTCTTGGACTAACAGTCTTAACTGGCATATATGAATTAGTTAAAAATTTCTCTGCGTCTGCAACTGAAATTGTATACATATATTTCCAGATATATCCATCAGATTCTGCAGTTGGATCACCAAGTGTTTGAGTTGGTTGTTGAGTCGATACCGATCCACCAGCTACAATACACTTATAAACTTTAAATTCAGCAGTGATGATGTAAAACTTTTTATCAAAGATCGAGCCATCATCTGAATCCCATGCATGATAACTAGTATCTGTTGCCCAAGTATATCTGGGAACAACGTGAGATATATCAGCAGTTCCTATTAATTTCATACCAATCATATTTTGGTACGCCTCTCCTAATGAGTCTAATGCATCAACTGGAGTAAAAGGCGTCGTATCGGTTGTATCTGAGGTGGTTAAAGACCACACATCAGACTTACCAATACCAACATATACACTAGTGTTAGCATCAGCCACATCTTCTTTAAAATTCTCGGCATTAATTACCCTAAAATTTGATGTTACTATAGCAGTCATTTTCTTGTTTCCTATTAATTAGTATGAATAAACGAATTCACATTATATTTATTTATATTGGCTGTATCAGTACTTTGTATTTGTATTGAACCCAATGTTTCTAAGGTTTCATTATATCCAAACCGTTTTTCACTGGTTAAATATGAATCTCCCTTTGTGTTAAAGTAATTATTTGTTGTATCAGTTCTTGAAGCATCTGATACGTGATTAAGTAATATAATCAATATTGATTCTAAAGTAGCTCTTTTTTCATTAGTAGTAGCAGAATCAATTCTTAAAACTGGATCACCAGTATAACCTGAACCTACATTTGTTATCTGTGTTCCACTAATTTCACTCGGGGTTAATCTGGCAACTGCAGTTGCTTGTGTTCCACCAAGTTGTGTACTCATTGTAATAGTTGGTAGTTCAGTATAACCTGAACCCGCATTTACTATTATTATTTTTGTTACAGACCCATTCTCTAAAACAGCTTTAGCAGTAGCATTACCACTAACTTGTACTGTTGGCGGAGATAAGTAGCCTGACCCACCAAATGTTACATGAATTTCTTGTATACTTGTCGGTGCCAATTGAAATTTAGCTGCAGCTTGCACGTTACTAGACAATAATACACCATCTGCGTCAGTAGCTGTTGGTTGTGGTATTACTATACTTGGGGGCGAACTATATGTTTTATCCGAACCGCCATTAATAAGTATATTGGCGAATTTAGTAGCATTAGTATTAGCAGGAACAAACCCAAATATTTGTGCATAACCGCTACCGCCAGATGTTACTGTTATATTATCTACATCTAACCTACCTTGTGAATCAACTCCTATTGTTATAACTGGTGCAACTAAAGATTGCCCTGAAATAGCAGTACCATTAAAAGTTAATGTTTGTGTTCCACTATATCCATAACCTGGATCAGAAATTTCTATATTCTGAACAATACCACTAGTAGTTGTTGCGCTTAAAGTTGCTGTAATACCTGTTAATGAGTGTGAAGTACCAGAACCAACACCAGTAATATCAATTACTGTACCGCCGTTAGTAGCGGATAATGTGACTTCTGTGCNTGAATTTGTTTTAATATAATACACAGTACCACTTACTAATCCGCCTATAGCTGTTCCAGAACCAGAACTATATGTTACACGTGATCCAACTGGTATAGATGCTGCCTGAGGAGCAGTCAATTTAATTGTGTTATCGGTAAGATTAACAATACCGGTTCCGCCAACTTCATCATCACTACCATCGAACACATGAGCCGGTGGAGCAGCAGCAGTAAGAACTGGAGTATTATAATCAGCCCCGCCATTTGTTATTGTTACGGAACCAACACCACCATTAGTGATATTTGCTGCAAGAGTTGCCGTAGTAAATCCGGAAGGAGTACCAGCATCAGCAGATGTTATTGTAGGAGCAGTTAAATAACCACTACCTGATTCTGTAACAAGAATCCCCGTAATAATTCCATTTTTAAGAAATTGCTGCGGTATACTAACTGTTCCAGTTTTGTGTACTCTACCTTGTATCTCTGGTAAAAATACTGAAGCAAACATTTCGACAAGTAGAGGTAAATCTTCAATACCTATAGCACCTGGTTGTAAATACGGCATAGCAGATTGTACAAACCTGTTTAATCTATCACCTTGGATAGTATCTTCACCCATAATAGCTTTAGATAATTCTATAATCATTAGAATTTCGCCGAAGAATTTAAATCCAGCAGGGTGTACTAATCTGTTAAATACATTTTCCCAAGTAGATACATTCTGTCCTGTTCTAATTAAATATGAGAATTTTTGGAATCTTAAACTATCTTGTATTTTAATAACATTAGATAGTTGACCTTTATTATCCAAATATTGGCCACCTTTTGGTAAAGAAGGATCAATATCCCAATTACCAGATGAAGGTATTAAAGTTTTGTCCCATGGGTACTGTACTTCCACTTCATCATTAAATAAAAGTCTAAAAAATATTTCTATAGAATCTGCAGAACCTCTAACTTTATAATAATCTACAATGTTCTTGTATAGGTTTCTCTTATTAACCGTAATACTTCTAGGTATTACTGACGCAATTTCTTTTTGCATTAATTCTAAAAATTGCTGAGAGTTAGCATCAATATCCATTGCCTTTTCAATATTATTTAAAACGTGCGATGGCCCTGGGCCGACCCAATGTTTAACAGGTGTAGTTAATTTTGCAGTAAACCCATTGTATATGTTACTAATTGCATTATTTACCAGCATCTGCACTTGAAAAGTTTTACCAACTTCTGATGTTAATGTAGCCAAAGAACCAGGTAATTCATTACCGTTACTTATATTAACGTTTAAGTCATCTAATGCAAATAGTTGTTGATAACCTGCCTGGCCTGGGACTTTGGAAGGATCTGTTAGTAAGAGAGTAGACGAAGAGCCTTGTTCATCGGTAAAGAATTCATCGTTCTCGTTATTAGGATCTGGTATTCTAAATACTACCTTTCCATCTAAAATAATATCAGTAAAAGATTCATCTTCTTGATAAATAAATTCATCCAAATTCATAAACGTGTAATACGCTTCAAGTAATTGTTTAATTCCTGCTGAATTTTCTAATATTTCTGAAGGTATTAATGAATCGACTCTTAATTTTTCTTTACTCTTCCGCGTAGAAGACGCAGTAGATTCAATATAACCTTGTGAAGATATATCGTTAGAATAGAATGAAGGGTCTTTTATAGCCATTATCTAAATCTCGATGGAGTTGTATAATCTATTGTTCCAGTAGAACCGGATACTGCAATAGTATCAACTGCTGGAGTAATTTTAACACGTAATGCATCGATAGCAATTAACTGATCTCTTTTAGGTGCTAAATCTAAAGAATTCGGAGTTACTGTAAGTCTAATAGTTGCATTAGAATATGTTGTAAAGTTATTAAGTTGGATTTTACCACTAGCAGGTGAAACTGTTCCAGCATTATTAATTACAACAACATCTTTACCATCAACTATTTTATAAATTATTACTTGTCTATCTGTTGTATTTTCTAGCGGAATATCTCCAAAATAATGATCAATAGTTCCTGAATACGCAAGTTTAAATGGTGTAGATGCTAGGATATAATCTGTTGATGCACCACTTTCGTAAAAAGGTGATGTGAAATTTAAGTCAAAGTTATTCGCACCTTGTGTTACACTTGGAGTGATATTCATAAACATGTAAGGTCTTACTGTAGAGTTTTGAATTGCCGGATCAGCCTTATCAATTAAAGCTGTTAATTGTGAATGCCTAAACACACCATCAAATTTATTTAACTGGTTAAAATTATAATCAGAAATAGTATCTCTTACTACAGAAGTTAATTCTACCGATGTTCTATCTGTAAGGTTTGGGTTATATTTAAAGAATACATCTAATTCTAAGTAAGTATAATTAGGGTTTACAATATATGGTGTAATAGATACTACGTTCTTTCCTTTAAGAATAGTACCAGTAATCTCTTGTTTCTCTGCAGTAGTAAGAGTTTCTGCGATAATAGGTTTAATAGAAATATAAACTGAGCCATAATCAGGCGGATCGTTATCTTCACCACCCCAGCATGAGATAGAGGAGATATTTGTAAATTCTCTTTGAATGATTGCTCTATAATCATCAGAAGTAACCGCTCTATTCTGTGATGTAAATGTAAGAGGAGCATTAAATCGTATTGATTCAGANGTTTCTTGTACTGCTCCACCTGCAGCTGCGGATACTGTGGTTACNGATGAACTTCCNAAACCTCCNACAGANTCNGACATTAAAAATACATTAGCGCCGTTAGATTCANCACCATCNGTATAAACATAATCCAATGTGATNATATTATTATTTAANGGTTTCTTACCTGTAACACCATCTCCAAAATATATTTCATAATAGTTTGAATTATTTTCTTGTAGATAATATACTTGTGATGTTGAAGTAACATTAAGTAATGTTTCAAATCTAGTATAAATATCAAACGAACTAGACTGTTCATTTTCTTGGACACGGACTCTTAAAGTACTTGTGTCTGCATCTGAATCTGATACTTGGAATTTCTGATTTTCAATATCATTATCAACACGATATTTCAATGATTTATAGTAGCCTTGTGCTATAGAAACATTGGTAAATATGTAGCTTTTAGTGACAGGATTAGTAGAAGAATCTATTGTCAAATCTGCAGTTTGAGTTTGCAAAGTAACATATTGATATTGTTTTTGTGCTACAGAACTAGTTAATTTTGTGCCTCTTGGCATAGTTAATGTATCAGGTAGAGTACCAACTTCATTAGTAACATCTATAGTAATATTAACTGCCGCCCTAGGTGAAAGAACCGATCTTGGCACATAACCAAGAAGTTTAGCTCTTGTGACTACATTACCACGTATTTGTGCTGAGTCCAAGAATGCTTCATTTAATGAAAAATGAGCAGCCATTGCATTATAATGTGTATTATAGGCGAGAACATCTAATAGGGTACTTAAACCCGAACCTTCAAAGTTATAATCATTAAACTCTGATTGTGTTTTTAGGTAGTTCTTTAGATTTTGTTTTATCTGGTCAAAATCTAGTTCAGTTACATTTAAATTACTTGCCATTGGTTACCTCAATCTTCTTAATACGATTTCTACTGATTGATTTGTATCGTATTCTTTTATTTTAAAAGTTACTGTAATATTGTAACTATTGGAATCTACTTCGTGTAAAATTCTTACCCGCAGTACAGTTATTCTAGGTTCATACTTATTTAGTACTCGTGTAATATTATCTCTTAATGCAATTTCTGTTATGGCATCAGCGGGCTCAAAAAGAAGTGCTTTTAAATTAGCGCCTTTATCTCTACTAAATGGCCTTTCATAAAAATTTGATATTAATAAATTCTTCACAGAGTTCTTAATAGCATTATCATCTTTTAAAGGTACTATATCTTTTCTAACTGGATGTAAAGTTAAAGACAGATCTAAGTCCTTCCAACCTTTTATTCTGGAAGTAGTTCTGGCCCTTTTTAGGTTTCCTGATATACTTTTATCGGATAATATTTTTGGTGAACTTGCCATATTAGTATTTATACCTTTTTATTCTATGATTAGTAATTTCTTACCGGCCAATGGTTGAGCAACTAGAGATAATCCAGTACCTGCCCAATTATAATCATCTGTCTCTGTAAGTACAACATTATCCAAAATTACAGTTGGATTACCAGTAATGGGGAGACTTCTAGCTGGTGTAAATATATTATTCTCATTCTGTACTGTGGTAAATTCATATAAACCTGAAGTATCGTTACTTACTACCGATAGTGTTGGTAAAGTTAATCCTGCGGCAGGAGTTACTGTATTTATAGAAGATGGCAGAGTTATTGTAATGGGATTAAATCCTATCAGTGTTATGAATTGACAAAAGTTAAATGAAGTCCACTGTGTTAATGCTCCAAGTCCTATAGCTGAAAAGAATTTAGTCACAGTTTGCATCCATTCTTTAAGTAAGTATGTTTGCCATTCTTCAGCAAACTGCCTTGCTTTTTCTTTTAATCGTTCTTTATCATAATCATCTATCTGTAGATTATTAGTTATTTCACCCCCTAATAAATCTTCTAAAGTAAACCCAAAGACAGATATTGCTTTTAATTCTGCCGCAGTCTTATCTTTTACTAATGCTTCTATATCAATTTGTTGTAATGCAGGTAATGAAGGTAACCCTAATGCACTCCATATTGTATCAAATTTGCTTATAAGTGCACCGAAACCACCATGTATTAACAGATTCATTTGCTTTTTCATTTCTGTTCTAATATAGTTCCACACTGCATCAGCTTTTAATTCTTTTGTTTCAAACTTATCATAGTTCTTATATGCATCTGGTAACATTTCATACAGTTTATCTGCTTCTTCTTTTATAGATTCTTTTATAGATGATGGATCAGTAAATACTGCTACTATATCAAAAGTAATACCCATAACAGTTATATTTAAATTAATAGGTACTAGACTTTTAATTAATGCTAGAATTTCAGTCTGAACATACATGGGATATTCAGTAGTTAACCGATTTACCATAATGTCCCATTCTTTTTCTGGTGACCTAAACTTTACATTCTTTGGGTCATACTTATCAAGTAATGGTCTTATACTATCCAACTGTGCTTGTATATCTTCTGCTATTTTAATATATTCTGCAGCTTCGCCCTTTGCAGTAGTAACTGCTAATGCTTTTAATTTTTCTGGATACGCTGCAAGACCACCGAAAAAGTTAGAAAGATTTGCTGGCTTCGGTAATAAAGTAGCTTCACATTCAAACGGAGGTAATGATAACGAAGGGGCAGTCATTATACAACCGTAGTCTTAGTTGCTGATGTTATTTTAATCGGGCCCGGTGCTTTTATATTAATATTGGCCGAAGATATTAAGTCTATGTTACCTATAGAAGTTAATACTGTATTACCACTGTTAGTAATAGTCAAGTTGTTATCTTTATCAATCTGTATTACTGCACCTTTAGAATGAGTGACTCTTAAAGTTTCAGCACCACTGGTATTATCAATTTCTATTAAGTGTCCTGCTTTGGACTTATATACTTTATTCTCTACTGACGATTCTGTTGGAATATCTTGTACACCATCAGTCTGTGTCGCAATAGAACCCATTACTATCGGATCTTGCGCTGACGGGCCATCTCTAAAGAACCCTACGACCCATGAACCTTTTTCTAAATGATGATTACCACCTACGCCTTTCATTGAAGCAGATGTTGTTGGCATCATAACAGTTGCCCATGGTAAGTCTGTATCTTCTACTCCATCATAGAATCCAAGACAATGAACTTTCACTCTATTTAATCCATTAGGGTCCTCGATAACCTTTACAATACCAGTAAACCACTCAAACTTTCCGCCCATAAATTCGTCATGTCTCATTATACAACCTCTTCTTTCGCTTTTGTTTCTTCTACTTCAATAATTGTATCTAAACTTTCTTTAAAAGAATTGCTTTTAATTTCTAATTGTTGTGTGTATTCATCAGAAAATATATGAGAAATAGATGATATTAAATA
>JGI24005J15628_10001042_pt1 | contig 15076 bp, 24 predicted proteins | sample LinPmetageLP40_FD_15628 | JGI IMG/M metagenome (IMG submission 15628)
TTGTCGAGTAGTACACCACCCAATACAAGGAGATTCAGCTAAACTATTACACTCACCAGTTAAACTAGAGAGGTTCTTTCCGCTCATGTACCATATTCTACACACATTTTAGTAATTTTAGCTACAAAATCTTCAAACAACATACTGTCGTCTAGAAAATCTTTAGTTAAATATGCATTAGCTTTAGAAAAACTTTGAGTAAGTACTACTAAATTATCTACTGCTAAAGCTACATAGCATGGCACACCTTGTTTACTACGTTCTGTAAGCCAAAGCTGTTGTTGAGTAGATAGGTTAAAATTAATAGGGGTAGTATCTCGTCTAGGTAGTTCTTTTTTAAATTTATACTCTACAAAACAATGCCCGGCTGGTCCTGAGTAGAAACAATCGGGCACACCGCCGGTGTACGGATCATTTATTTTCCATTTGTAGATAGAAAGAGGAAGTTTTTTGTGGGTTTTATCTATGAAACTTTTTTCTTTCATAGACAGATTATACTTGAAATGCATACATACCGCGACAAGATATGTCGCAGTATGTACAGCACTATTATTATGCGCTAGGCTTTGTACCAGTTAGACTAAAGTGTGCTTTTTTAGCATACTCATAATCTTCTTCAGTTACCCAACCTTGGTTCTCAGCATTTAAGTTAAAGAACTTCTGCCCTGCTCTATTAGCAGTTTGTAAAGAACTTAACTTCCATAATGCACTGAAACGGTCGCCTCCTAGTTGTCCAATTTGTGTGTTCCACTCACGTGAAACTCTTAATTTAGACGACGCAAAGTCCATTAGAAAAGGCGTTTTTATTAGTTCGCCTGTTTCAGAGTCCTTACGTAGTAAGAGATGAGACTGAGTTTGAATGATCTCATGATCTTCTGCTTTCAGTCCTTGCTCAGCAAGATAGTCTAGGGCTTGTTGTTGGGAAGTATATGTTCCTGTTAAACCGCCACCAGCTTCTCTTTTTTTCCAGAGTACAAAGTCTTCTTTAAAATGTACGTTAATAACATACAGTTCAGTGCCATAATTTTCATTAGTAACACTGTTTAAGAAATGACCGGGTTTTGCTCCTTTAATGTACGCGTCATGATTTTCATCAACCTCGCTGTTCATCTGTTGGAGTAATTTTACTCTCGGGGTTTGTAAATGCTCAGCACCGACATTCTCGTTACCAAGCCCAGATGCCTCTTTCACGTGCGCAGGCACTGTGTTAGAGACTAGTGATATAGCTGTTTCGCTCATCGTTCACCTTTCGTTTTTCATTGTTAAAATTACTTACTTCGGAAATTAACCTTAGTAAGCTCCGTGGGACGTACACCTGGCACTGTTGGTGTCATAGTGATTAGTTCCCTATAAGCTGTAGCTGACATACGCTTTTGCAATAACTCAAATTGATTAGTATCAATTATATATTTATGCAGTGCGTCCCAGTCTTCTACAGTTGGTACGACTTCTGTTTTAAGAGAAATAGTACACACATCGTTGCCGGTTTGGGTAAGACCTTGTCTTTCCATATCAGCAAGAATTTCTGCTTCCAAGAGATTTTGAGTTCGTTTTAAAGTTTTCTCTTGCTCTTGAAGGCGTTTAATTTCTACTCTTGTGTCGGTAAGCATATTCATCTTATCGTCAAGATTAGGTTTATTTTCTACGTTGGTTTCCATAATACCTCCTGGTATTGTTAATGTATTATTTTGTCGGTTGTTTTAGTTTCTTCTATTACAAGACTTACTCCTTCTGTAAGTTCTACAGCAAAGAGTGCTGCTTCTTGTACTAGTTCGGATAACATTATTTCGTCTTCTATAGAGTAGCTAGTAGCCATTAGTTCGGATATAGAATATATAAGTGCTGTAGCTAAGACTGTATTGTCAGCTTCAGTTAGTTTATTTAATTCTTTTTCGGGAAGTTGTCCTAGTTTTATAATTTTTTTATCATTAGACATAGTCATTACATCATACCTCATGCTGCAGTCTTGTGTAAGTTACTTAATAAAGTTAATAAGCTTTCCATACGATTTAATTTACCATCTAACTTTTCATATACTTGTTCTTCCCAAGTATTACGAGCAGTTATAAGTATTGTTTCAGTTTTTTGAGTTTGACCTGAACGATAAATACGTCGGTTAAACTGTTGAAAATGTTCGGCATTATAAGTTGGGCTACACCAAATACAGGTATTAGCTTTAGTCAGTGTTAAACCGTGACCAGCGGATTGTGGATGTGCAAACAAAACTTTTATTTGACCTGCTTGAAAGCGTTGTACAATCTCAGGTCTTTTTTGTGCAGGTGTGCCGCCATCAATAACTGCGTACGAATAACCACGTTTCTCTGCTATAGCTACTAGTGCATCTCTTTCATGTTTCCAATTAAAAGCAACAAGAGAATGATTACGTACATCAATTAAGTCCATTACTAATTCATAACGGTCTTGGTGGAAGTATTGAGCAAGTCCATTTTCATCATATACTCCACCGCTTACGAGTTGTAATAATTTTTTAACTCTGGCACCTGCGTTTACAGCATTGATGGTCCCTTGCTTTGTGTACAAAACAGACTCTTCAGCAAGGGTCTTGTACATCTTTTGTACTTGTGGGCTAAGTGTTGTATACACAGTTCTAACAATGTTGTCAGGTAAATCTATGCAATCTTCTAGAGCGTGACGTATTGTGATGTCTTTAAGTAAGTCAGCTATAGTTTCTTCTATACCTTCTTTATCTGTCCAAACATTAGCAAAGCCATTAAATTGTGGGGTGCATACTTGATGACGGTAAGAATAAAACCGTGTGCCTAAATGGGCGCCGTCATCTATTAGATGGACTGGATGCCAAAGATCAAGAATACTATTGGTATTAGGAGTACCAGACATGCCGATACGGCGTCTGAATAAGGTTGATAAAGCCTTGATATTTTTTGACCGTTTAGCGTCTTTATTTTTAAAAGCAGTAAACTCATCGATTATTAAGTTGTCGAAGTTAGTTAGTAATTGTTGGTTTTTAGTTAAAAAATTAACAGCTTCAAAGTTGGTGATGACCATATCTAATGAATCATCTTCAAATATCTTCTGTCTATTTTTAGCGTAAGCAACACCGTATTTAATATCAGGTTGAAACTTTTTTATATCGTCTACCCAAGCTGCTTCAAGTATTGATAACGGTGCTAAAACTAGAGTCTTGCCTCCCCATTGAACATGGGCATCTAAGACTGATCTTGTTTTTCCTGTGCCAGGGTCTGAAGTAATTAAACAACAAGGGTTCTTTATAATAAAGTTAGTTGTTTCTTCCTGATGTGCATAAGCACATATATTTTTATTCTCTTTCATATCTGTATTTGTATTTGTTATTTGTTATTTGTTATTTAAGCTGACGAAGTATACCTATTTTATACCCCACTGACAAGCAGGCTCTTCACCATTTTTATATGAACACCACTTACAATTAGTTGTAGATGGATTGGGTGAAAATTTAGTAGCTGTAGTCATAACTATAGCTCGTTGGTGGAGTTTAGGAAAAAACATAAGGGCTTGATCTCTTGTATAAGACTGTTCCATAGTTGTTCCGTGATCTAAATACCACATTTCTGTTTGTAAATGTTGTAAATCTGGATACTTTAAAAAGCTTCCTATTGCATATGTAAGTGCTTGTTGGCCATGTGATATCTCATTACCAAACTGCCTACCAGTTTTGTAATCTATGACACGTGCTGAGGTTTTGTCTTCATGTACAATACCATCTAGTTTTACTCGTGCCCAAACATCTTTAGCCATCCAATGACAAGGTTCCCAATCAATAGTAAATCCCCATTCTCCTTCAAGTTCTACTTTACCGTCATCATACAGTTTTTTTAAGTCTGCAAATTTAGTGGTAAATTTACTTAAAGTATCAGGGAATTCTGTTAGCCTACCATCTACAAAACGCTCAGCTTGATCGTGTATTTCGCTACCACGTTTAGCTGCTGGGCCAAAGTCTTCTGTAATACGTTTGACTTTAGCTATGTAACTTCGATAAGCACAAGACTCAAATGTCTTTAAAGTTGAAAAAGACCAGGCTGGTATTAAACCAAGCTCTGGAGCATCAGACGACGTCGCGATAATATTTTCAATATCCGGACGCTTTTCTTGCGTAAGTTCTGCCATATGTAATTTATTAAAGGTTAATTAGTCATAGACTGTTCTCCTAATAATAAATTATCGTTAGCATCGAAGTGTTCTTTAATTAAGTTTTCTTTTACTTCAGGTTCTAACACCCAAGTAATCAGTACGCCACGGGGGGCTGAACTATTCTTTCCTGTTCCTACACGTTTACGTGCGGTTGTGACATTTAACCTGCTCATTGCTTTTGTAAAATCTCTTATGGCTAGTGCTTTCCTGTTATCTGTTAAAACATCATACACTAATTTAAAATGCTGCATAGGTATTACTAAGTTGGTACCAGACTTACTAATCCAGTCTTTTATATAGCGTTGTGCTGTACTTATACCGCCAGCGTCAAACGTATTGGTAAGTGGAATGTCTAGTATTTCTACAAAATATTCTAAATTGTTTTGTTTTATAGCCGTAGCAAACTCTTCTAAAACTGACATAGATACTTGTTTCATTTCTTTCTTTGCTTCGTTTTCTAAAGCAGTATGAGCCATACGAGTATCTACTTTAAACTTTTGTAAGATACCTGCAAAATCAAAAAGCTCTGCTTGTAGTGCATCTATATTGTTTAAAAATTCAGGATGTGCTATTTCTAACTTACTTTCTTGCCTGGGAGCTACGTTGTAACGTCTGTCGCCTTCTTCTATTTTTACTGCGTCGGCACGGTTAGTAAGAAAGATAAAGTTACAAAAACTAGGTAGTTCTATTTGATTAGTACGCATAGCACGTATAGTTAATGTAGGTTCTGTAACTTGGTGTTTAAGTTTATCTGCCATACGTCCTGTGTTACCTGAGTCACCCATACGGAACTCATCTACTACAAGAAATAAAGCTGTACGCATGTACAAGTTAAACTGTTCTTCTATGTTTTCTAAAGAACGCATAGGAACTTGTTGTTCTCCGAATAGCGGCTTTAATACTTTGTGTACAAACAAACCCTTACCAGTGCCGGGGACACCTGTAAATATCCAAGCTGTCATAGTTTTACGTTTGTTTTGGTATATATAAGCTAGCCAATTCATAAAGTGTTCAAACTCTGTTACACCACCACCTAAAATATGGTTGATTAGAGTTGCAATATTAGGAAGGTATTTACCAAGAGTTGATCCAGTTCCGTATTCTAGTTCAGCTACATCTGTTGAAGCTCCTAGAATGTAACCACTACGTCTGTATAAGTTTACATGATACGGTGCGTCGTCCATTTGTATACCTTTTTCAGAAGCTGGGTCAAATACAACTTGAGCATCTGGTACAAAGTCTGGCATCGGACGGTTGTGAGTACGCATAAAACCTTCTAAAGATGTTTTCTGAGTAGGAGTAAGTGGGTAATCATCAGTGAACTGTTCTTTAGTAGCATCAAATACGCCATTAAAATAAGTATCAGTATAGAAATCTCTTAGTGCTATGGGTTTCATATTTTTAGCACCATCTATTTGATCTGAATATTTTTCAAATATAGTTTGGTAGAACTCTGGGTCAGCTTTTTCTATTTCAAATATAGGTTCGCCTTTAAAGTTATACATGTAATGCGGATTAGTTAAGATAAAGAAGTAAGCACCACTGTCGCCACCATTAATATTACAGTTAACATAGGGTTCTGATACCCTACATATTTCTATACTCATACGGTCAGGGTTCTGAAGTACTTGTTCTGATACTCCGTTTACATTTATTGTAGTAATCTTTTCGTTCTTCTTACTTAAGCCGGCTTTTTTACGTAAGCCATCTTTAATTTGTGTAGATAAACTATGCACTTTTTCTGGGTTAACATCTTTCATTAAATGTGAGATGTCTAAGGTTGGCGAACCACGGTCTATGCGTACAAACCTTGATCCCGTTACGGGGTCTTGTACTTTATTAAATAAAGGTGTACCTATATAAATAAGTTTGGAGTTGTCAGCAAGACTTACATCTAAAGGATAAGAGATACTTTGTCCGTTAGCAGAAAGATTAAGTTGGTCAGCTAGAAAATCTATTTCATAATTTAAAGTTCGTAACCATTCTTTTAACGCTCTTGGTTGTACAGTGTGCCCCAGGAGAAAAAACAAATGTAATGATATTTTATTTGGTTTTAACCCTAAGCTAGCAGAAGCTTGAGCAATGTAACTTACATCTTGGAATTCAGATGGTAAATACTGTACAAAAGCCTCAGCTATGTTTTGTATATCATAAGTGTTGTACGAAGACTTGGCCCCGGGGAATTGTAAGTTATCTAAATCTAATACCAACAGCTGAGTTGAAGCTGTACGATCAGTCATTAAAGCTCGTGATTCGTTTTTTAATTTCTTTTTTAAATCGCCTTTGTGCAGTGCATGTCCTGCAGCGGCATGTGTTTGTAACAGTTCATCAAACTTTTCAAACCCTTCTTTAGTGGGTTCTATAGTGTAATGTTCTGAAGTAAACTTTTTAACTAGTGGATACGGTTTAGTACCTGTTTGTGTTATTTCTTTTACAAGCTTGTGTTTAGCTTTAAGAAAGACTATCTCCATGATTTTTACTCCTTATTGTATATTTCCTTACGGTCTATTTTTATATTGGGGTCAGCATTAAAAGCTAACTTTACCTGTTTAGGTCCTAAATTAGTTACAGTTATTTCGCATAGCACTTCCCCTATTTCAGGTATGTGTATAACAATACCTTCTTTTTTTCTACGGGTTAATACTAAGTTGCTCATTATTTGTTGTAAATTTTACTGTACGCTCCTTCAGCATCTAATGGTAGTTCTGAACACCAGTCTGGTGCTGTAGTCATTATAGACATAATTTTAGTTAATGTCTCATCAGCATTTTTATCTGAAGCTAAAGCAATGATTTCGTCATGCACAGTTAGTACAACTGAAACACCTTTTAGTTTTTGAATATTTAGTAACTGATCTGTAATTACAATACGAGATAATGCTTGGACAATATTCTCTACAAATCTCGGGCCGTGAATACGTGTAATACCTGTTCTACCAGAGTCGTATACAAATTCATTATTGTTAAAACGTAAATGTGGGTATTGTAAAAACATACCATTAGGTAATTTAAGTGCATTACTTGCTACGTTTAAAGGTCCGTACGAATACTTTGCGTCAGTTCTGTCTAACATGTAAAACAATAGTTGTTTACCAATACGCCAAAGCTGAGGTATGTTTGGATACATAGCACGGTATTGGCTTACAATACCAAGGGCTGTTCCTGTTGTAACATCAATAGCGGGTGAACCTTGAGCAAGCACTGCTTGATATTTAGGAGCACCCATACCATAACCAAGACCTAGAATAGCTGTTTTACCAACATATCTTTCTAGTTTGTCAGCTTTAGTAACTGGTTTGTTATATATTTGAGATGCAAAGTTGCTGTACACATCTTCTCCAGCTGCAAAAGATTTAAGTAAATCTTCTTCTTTAGCTAACCAAGCTAGCATACGTGCTTCTATATTAGATAAATCAGCAATGTACAACATTTGGTTGGGCCCGGCTTGTAATGCATTACGCAATTTGGATGATCTAGGTAAGTTCTGTAGATTTATTTTCTCACTACCACCGAAACGCCCAGTGTGTGCAGCATAATACTTTAACGGTACAGGTAAAGTACCCGCAGTTGTACAACCGTCCAGTAATCTTTGAGCACGCGTTTCTTCTATACGAGACTTTACAGCCTCCCTGGCGTCCCAGATGTGTTGGTGTTGTGGATACATAGTGCACATTTGTGAGTAAGCAGCATCTGTTTTACTAAACGCTGGGATCATTTCTCCTGTACGTATACTTTTTTTAGTAGGCACAGTTATACTCAGTTCTTCTTCCAGGTATTGTGCAAACTGTTTTTGTGAAGCTAATTGTTCACGAGTTAGTCCTGAAGCTGCAATCTTTTCTAGTGTAGCTTCAACCACTTCTGCTTTGTGTGCAATNAGTAATGGTTTATTAAGATATATTTTAGGCTCTACAAACATACGACAAGTAATATCAATAATGTCTAGTTCTTTTTGAGGGTAATTTGGTTGCATNACATTAAACAATGCATAAGTTAAATCAACATCTTGTATACAATACCCAGCAATTTGTTCTTCTATGTCAGGTGGTAAATCAAAAATACCTTTAGCATTTATAAGTTCGTCGCCCTTACGCATTGTTTTATCGTTAGGAAATATACGTAAACAAGTATTTTTTAACGAAGCACTTTCATTGGGTGCAAGTCCACGAGCCATGGCTGCTGTATCGTAATAATATTTAGGGTATACATTATAATACTGAGTAAGAATGTAAGCATCGAATAAAGTGTTGTGACACACAACTGCAGCGTCATCCCATTGTATTGCATTAATTGCATCTGTACATTCGTCCTCTCCGAACCATTCAGTCTGTGCGTCATTAATTTTTATGCCTACACCCCATACTTTAAATAAGTCGGAAGCTACATATTGCACAGTAGAAAGGACGCCCAGGCTGTGTTGTGTATCGTAATAAGTTTCGAAGTCTAATGTAACTATGTTCATAATTGTCCTGTTTTGTGTTTATGCATTGCCTCTCGCCAACGCTCGTAATCTCCTTTTTTCGCTCGTTCCCAGCCGATTCGGGAGTTAACCATATTGAATGCAACACCAATCTTTACTTTTTTGAATTGTATATAGGGGGCATGTTCATCTAAATAGCTGTACGGACTTTTACTGTTCCGTTTTACCATTACGTAAGTTGACATGTTTGTTCTCCTAACTGATTGACATTTATCCTAAATGCTTTATGTTCGAAGAGATAGGGTATCACAAAATAAAGTGGTACGTATATTTTAACTTAATAAAGGTGATTAAATGGCTACTATAGCAAATCTTAAAAAAAGTGGTAACGTAGAAAGCAACCAAGCTTTCAAAGGTTTCCCAGAAGGTCAAATGTTTGTAAGACAAGCAGTTATATCAACTGGTACTCTTGTACTAAATGACGTAATCCAAGCTCTTAATGTGTTCGCAGGCGAAACTTTGCACCACATTATTATCAAATCAACTGATATTGATACTAATAGCTCTCCAGCTATTGTATTAGATGTTGGTTATGGTAATAGCACAACAGCTACTACTGGTACATCTGATGACATCATCGATGGCTCAACTATTGGTCAAGGTGCTGGTACTGCAATTGCGGGTGTATTCTCATCTGATGACGACGCTGGTACTGCTTTTGCAGCAGGTCCTTTGGACTTTACAGCTGATGACACTATTGATGTGCACGTACAAGTTGCTCCTGGTACAACAGCTGCAGGTACATTAACAGTTACTGGGTACTTTACTTAATCGTAAATTTACCTTAAGATATTAGGATTGATTATTCTCCTAGTATCAATTGTGTATTAAAAGAGCTCACTTCGGTGGGCTCTTTTTCTTTGTTTTAAATCTTTTTCTTCTTTCTATACCTTGCACAATCTTTGAGCCTGGTAATGATTCTCTTTTTTTTGGCAAACTTTCTATATGTTTTTTAATTTTTTTTACTTGAGCTTTAGGAATTTTTAAAGCAGCTACTAGTTCTATATGCTCTTTCATATTCATAGGTCTTTTATCCATCGCTTTTTTTCCTGCGTTTAGCATTGTTAACTTGTCTAGTTTTTTCGTTCTCTTCAGCAAACCACTCTTTAATAACATGTTCTTTAGTTACTTTATTAGGGTTCTTAACAAACTTTAAGTGTTGGGGTTTAATTATTAAGGTTGCATAACCATGATACTTTTCATCCGCTAAGGTAAATTGATAATCTTCACCAAAATAATGTATTTTGTTTCTAATATTTTCAGCACGCATTAGCGTATCCAACATTTGTATCCAGAACAAATTTGATTTGTTTCATCTTGAAGTTTTAAATATTCTTCTTTTTGTACAAAACCACAGTGCTCGCAGAAAATATTATCTGTTCTTGTAATATTGTGTCTTACGTTTTTTAAACGTTCTTCTAATGTATCCATGTTATATAAGGTTTAATAGTTGTAATTTTAAATAGGTATCTTTTGGTACTGCTACCCAACGCCAGAAAGTAGCTACTTTATTTTCTTGTATGTTAGTTTCAACTGGTTCAGTTTCCCAATACCGGCCATGACTAAGGTGTCTCCGAGTATCTCCATGGTTTTGGTCATATTTAATATGGTTAAACTGCCAATCTACATTTAAAAATCTTGTACCAAACATGTTCTTTGCTTTAGGGCTAAACCCAGCAACTTTAAATCGCACATCAGCTTGTTGATGTCTTACTAAAAGATTATCACCTACTTTAAATAAAGTCTCAGGAGTTATAGCATTTTCATGAAGAGCAGTCCAAAATTTGTTATAGCCTCTTTGGTCAGTGTAATCTAAACAATGGTATGTTTCATTTGTAATTTGATCTACGATTGTTGAAGGCCCATACAAGTAACCATTCCTAGCGTAAGGTACTTTGTTTAGATCACACCAACGTGATTCTACATTACTATAATGATGATTATTTTTATAAGCTTGTTTACTCAATATTGTTTGTCGGCTCATGCGGTTTGGCATTTGTTTCTCCTGTTTCATATGTTTCTAATAGTCTTGTTAAGTACCATTGGGCTTTTCTTAAATCTTCTTGATGATTTTTATATTCGAAACGCCATACATACTTAATAATGTTACCCTTTAAGTAGCCTTGGAATTGTCGAGTGGTCATAGAAGATTGAATAGCTTGTATGCACTCTACTTCTCCAGTGTTGTAGTGGGGTGGTTGATTTACGTTGTCCATAATTTACTCCTTAATTTGATATAACAAACAGCTTGGTATCTAGGTGTCTGCGGTTTGTAAGCTTAGCTTACTGCAAATTGACCATGCTAGTAAACTGCATGTAACTTTGAATCAATTGTTTTATTAATAACCACTAGCCACTATTCGTTTTTTTCGCGCGTATACGCTATCGGACCTCTAGCAGCACTAGGGCGGGCAACCGGTTGTTTCAACTGTTTGTTATATGTTCTGTTCTTTATAAGCTTTATCAATAAATTTTTTATTAGTTTGCTCATAGGCTTCAAAGGTTGGAAATGGTTTTTCTCCATACGCTTGACGCTCTTTGCAATTTTTAAAATATAGTAACAAAGCAAAATTTTTGTAATTCATAATTTAATTATATTACGTTAGTCATCTTTCCTCCAATACTGATTGTGATGACGCCATTCTGGTTCTTTAGTTTGCCAAGACACTTTAGGTAATGGCACATTAATACCAAGTAGTTTTTTTCTAATGGTTTCTAGTTTGATTACTTCGTGTTTTACTGTTTTCTTTAAGACAAACAAAACAATAGAAGCAACAAGACCACCAACCATTGCAGCAGTCATACCGCTGTATGTACCATAAAAAGCAACCATAAGGATACCAGTAATAAGTACATCGATTAGCACATCATGGCCAATAGCTTTACGTCCGCCAGCTTTAAGCGCTAGCAAAAGCAGACCTAGAGCGCTGAAGATTCCTATAGTTAGCATTGTTCCTCCCTTTCCACATTAAGAATGCCATATAGGCAAATTGTATTAATTCGATAAGTATCCATAAAGCAGTGGTAACTGCTGATATTGTTGTACTAGTCATATGTTAGTCCCAAAGATAAATATGCTATAGCAAACATAAGTGCAAGCAGTAGCATAAAAGTTAATAAATGTTGTATTAGTATTGTTAGAGAAACAATACCTAATATAAATATACCCGCACGTTTTGAATATTCCAAAACTGTAGTGTATATGCGGTTAATTTGTTTTGATGATTTCGCCATAAGGTGCCTCCGTAGCTGAATTAGTTACCCAAACAACTGGGAAATGCGGTTTATTTCCCAAAGTCGTTTGCCTCCAAATCTGTAAGATATATTAGGCAAGCTATATTAGGATGTTTACTTGCCATTTCTGCAATTGCTGGGCCAAACATAGTACCACCACGACCTTTCATGGTAACTTTTAGAGGTAACGATTCACGCGTAAAATCTTGTTCATCTGTTACATCAGTATCGGCTTGCATAAAATGCACGTTTTCAACGTTAGCATCTATTAGCATGTTAGATATCTCACCCAAGTCTTGATTAAGTTCTTCGTCAGTACGTGATCCAGAAGTATCAGTAATGACACCCACTGATTCAATAGAAGGTGAATAAAGACTAGGTAAATACAGACCACGACCGATAAACCTACGATTAGGTTTCTGCCAGCTGTAATCTGATTTGTTGTTGTTACGTATAAACCTAGCTAGTCTTTCTTTCCAGTTGACCTTAGGTGCAACAATATCTTGAAGCAGTGTTTCTAAACTAGCAGGTAATTTACCTTGGTTTCTAGCTGCTTCTGCTGCTTGTTGTATAGCCACTTTCATGTCTGACTCAAACTCGCCAGGATTTTTAGATACCTCTGTACTTTCTTTGATGCAGTTGCAACAGTCCATAGGCTTGTCACCCTTTGGTGGTGGGTTCTCTTGTAAGTCACGATAGACTTCGTCAGTAGACATACCAAGATACTTGTCATCTAATAGATCAGTAGGTGGTAGCTGCATACCAGCATCACGCACCACGAGATTTATTACATGGTCACCAGCCACGTTCCATAAATAATGTTCACGTTCGTGTAGACGTACCATGTGCATGAATACTACATGCATTACTTCATGAGCAAGACCGCCAACACGTTGTTGGTCGGTCAAGCCTAGAAAGTACTTTGGATTGTAGAGCAGCTGTTTACCATCAGTAGCCATAGTTGGTATGTCTTCAGTTTCTACAGGTTTTAACCGTAGGCACAAAGTACCAAAGAATGGTTGTTTTAGTAATAGCTGTGATCTAGCTCTTGTAAATTCAGATAGCATAGTTAGTCGTCTCCTAGTAGTGTAGAACCTAAAATTATATTGTTAAACTCACCAGAGTTTTGTTCAACAAAATCTTTTTGTTCTATTGATTTTGCTTTACGTTCAGTACGTTTGTGAATAGTTACCATTTTCTCTGGAGCAATCTTGTCAACCATACCTGCAAGTTGTGGCCAAGCTTTTACAGCTTGATTTAAGGTTTGGAATCTATTCAACATATTAAAGAATGCATTGACTTTGCCAGCTCGTACATACTTATGTTGTAGTTGTGCATCTACATTTGCTTTAGCTTGAATAGCTAAAGGGTGTGTATCAAAGTGAAATAGATCAAGCCTTGCTGCACCATAACGTTCTCCAATAAGTAACTTAGAAGTAGAAAGAGTATATTCCTCTGTTGTAAGTTCTGGTTGACACTGTTCTTCGTCATAACCGTTTTCAGGCGTCATTGGTTCATACGTTTCTGTATAGTCTCTAAGTTGATAATCAACGTTAGAGTCTCTATTACGTTGAACAGGATCAGTTTTTACTGCAACTGACAAAGTTGATGCTTTAGTAAACAAATAATCTTGTATTTTTTCACCGGGGGTAGCAGCCCCAGAAAGTAAAGATATTTCAGTTACTTCAAGAGCATCAAACGTATCTTCAACAGCTTGTTTAAGATTGTCTACTAAAGGTTTAGTAAACGTTTCCCAAAGTTGATCGCCTAAGTTTGCATCTAGTTGAGGTACAGGGTTAACCGTATCGTAGTTTTTAATAAACTCGTCACATAAATCTGAAACGAGTTGTTTTGACATTCTTACTGTAGCCATAATTAATCTCCTTAATTAAATTACTATGTTTGAATTCTTGTTAATCCAAGAAGACATAGTAGGGTGTTTGATAAGTGCTTTGTCAATTGCAAGAATATTCTTGACTAGCACCACTTGGAACTCAACAGGTAATCTACCTGTAAGTTTCATAATGTTGTCCATAGTGGACTCTTGAGCACGTGCGGATACTGCACCGCTCAATGCGTAAAGTACAGCTGGATCGTCCGTTGGCATATACGTACTAGGGTTTGCAATCAAATTATCAATATCTGGTAATTTGTCAGCTACTCTAGCGAAAGCTAAGAACTCACCGGCTGGACCGTCACCGACTGCAGCTGCAATGCCGTAAAACATTCCATCTACATGTATATCATCTTCAAGCTTCAATCGCTTATCGACGAATGACCAACTTCGAGGAGTAGGAAAAGCGTACTCATCAGCTTTGAAGCTGTATAGAAGATTAGGTCGGTAACGCATGAATGATATCAACGTTGTGTGTATCTCATTTTTCAAAGCCCATTCGCACCAAGTATCCATATTTGGTTCGAGCTCATAATGCATAAGTCTGTTACACACTGGCTTCGGCATTTGATACACAGCAGCACCGTCAGTAAGACGATTACCAGCTGAGACCACTGACCAACCGTCAGGCATAGTATAATTACCAACCTGACGAGTTAAAAGTAACTGTAAGAAAGCATTTTGAGTTGCTGGTGGAGCAGTTGGTAATTCATCAATCATGAATATACCGCTTTCACCGTCGCGTTCTACAGTAGGAAAAATATCAGGTGAAGCCCATGTGGTCTGATGACCATATTGCTCACTTGGTATTATGTGGGGGATACCACGCACATCGACCGGGTCGAATAAGTTGGCACGAAAGTCTAGAATTTTAATATTCAAGTCTTTGGCTACCTGTGCAGGTATTTCTGATTTACCGATGCCTGGGCCACCCCAGATCATTGTATTAAGATTAACACGCATGTTCTTCTTAATTTCACGTTTTAGACCGGTAGCATCTAAAGTGTGTTGTTGTGTATTTGACATAATTACTCCTCGTTATCAAATGTTATAGTTCAATAGGTTCAATATCTCTGACTTTAATTTCGCCAGAGGTAATCATTTCACCTAACCTTTGTGTAGCTAATTTCTTATAATCAACTTCATCAGACACTGGGAATGGAGCTTCGAACTCCACTACAATAGTATGCTGAGAAAATGAATCATAGAAAGTAGCTCTATATAGTCTACTCATATAAACTCCTCTATTATTAAATACACCCTTTAAACTAGGGAACAGTTTTTGTGTTAAATACATATTTTGACTCCTATATATATTACTTA
>JGI24005J15628_10001051_pt1 | contig 15028 bp, 14 predicted proteins | sample LinPmetageLP40_FD_15628 | JGI IMG/M metagenome (IMG submission 15628)
CAATAATTAATTTTGTAGATAATGAATTATTTGCAATGGATTCACAATCTTTAAGAAACTATATTAACGAAGTAGTTCCAGATATGAACTTAAATTACGAATTTGTTTCTGAGGAAACAGGGGAAAGGAGAGAAATGTTACTGCCTATGGATGTGACCTTTTTTTGGCCTTCATCAAAGTTATAGAAAACATTTACACTCTCAAATTTTTGACCTCATCTATCATGGTAATGGTGGGTTTAATTTTACAGATGTTTACAATATGCCCATATGGGTTAGGTCGTTTTATATTGGTAAAATCGTAGAATTTAAACAGGAAGAAAAGAAAATACACGACAAAGAGATGCAAAAAGCAAAACGTAAAAGATAAAGTATGTGAGAACCCAACGTAATTGTTGGGTTTTTCTATATTTATACACAGAGAAAACAAATAAGGGAATACGATGACAAAAAATATAATTGAAAAATTAGAAAAACGTGGTATGGACGAAGGTGGTATCAGAAAATTTATTGGTTCTATTGTTAAGGCATATAAAACTAAACAGTTAGATAAACTAACTAACGACCCGGAATACCAAAAACTTCTAAAAAAATACAAAATTAAACCTATTGATTGGAAAAAATCAGCTGATGATTACAACTTAGGTGACTTGAGAAAATTAAGAGACTCTTAATACATAAGGATTTAAATGGCTTCTAAATCAAAAAAACAGATTAAACAGACCTCAGATGATTTGCAACTGCAAAAGAACATGAGTAATGTCTTAAAAGAGCAGTTAGATTTTAGAACTAGGGCAGGAAAGATTGGTAAAGATATTCTGGCCAATACAAAATATGATTATGATTTATCAAGTAAGTTAACTACTGTTGCAGAAGCTAGAAAAAAGATAGTAGAGGGCAGATACGAAATTGATGGTAAGATTCTAAAATTAACCGAAGAACAAGAAGAATCACTACTAAATCAAGTCGATGCTATGGATACTTTGTTGGAGAAAGAAAAAAAACGCAAAGGAGTTACAGACCAAATAAAAGATTCTGGAAAATCTATTGCCCAAGATATGGCTGGTTTACTAGGAATCTCTCAAGAATTATCAAGTGCTTTATTGAAAGGTTCTGTGGCAATAATCGCAATGGTTGCAATTAAAGAAGTTGCAGAAGTATTTGCTGATATGGCCAAGAATGCAAAAGAAACATCATTATCTATGGGTGTTACAGGTAAATCAGCATTACTGTTACAAAGTCAGGTAAAAGGTGCACAATTATCATTTGAAGGAATGTTATTGGGTTCTGATAAACTTAATACCGCTATGACTAATATTGTAGAAGCCACAGGTAATGTGAGAATTCCAGATGGAATGATTACAGATGTTGCTGCATTATCTCAGTATTTAGACCCAAAAAACGCAATTAGTTTAGCTCGTACCTTAAAAAACGCAGGACAAAATACAGAAGAATTAAGAGGATTTGCTGAGAAATATGCAGAATCAGTTGGTGGTAGAGGTGCAGATGGTTTAGCGTATTTAGCATCAAACCAATTAGCATTAGTAGGATTATCTGAGGACCAACTTAAAGTAAAAATCCAAGAAGGTATTCAACTTAAACAAATGGGTGCTGATATGGACCACCTTAATCAAAAAGCTGGTGAGGCCTTAGATATTGAATCTTCATTACGAAACGAAATGAAGTTAAGAGCAATCACTGGTAAAGAAATTAGTATGAATGCTCTTAGAGCAGCTCAAGTATCTGGTGATACTAAAAAAATAGCTAGAGAAGAAGCAAAACTTATTGCACAATTAGGACCTCAATTAAAAGGTAACTTACAACTTCAAAGAATGATTGGAGATGCCACAGGTCTTAGTAAAGAACAGATGTTAAATTATCAGAACGCAACTGAAGAAGCTGGTGATAGACTAAAAGATAATACAAAAGAAGCTGGAATGTTAAACGGAATGTTTGATGGNATGGGTGGTTTAGTTGGTGGAGTATTAATGGCCATCGCTGGATTAGGAGTAGCAATGTTAGCATTATGGGGAGTATCAAAATTATTTTCTTTCTTTAAATTAGGTAATCCTGTTACAGATTTTATTGGAGATTTCGGAAGTAAAGATGTACTTATGGGTGCTGCAGCTATGGTATTAGTAGCTGGTTCGATGTTAATATTCGCAATGGCGATGGGTAAATTTGGTGAAGTTATGAGTGTCGAATCTGTAATGGCAACTGTTGTAGGTATGGCATTACTCGGTGGAGCGATGTTAGTATTAGCGTTAGCAGTTGGAAATCCAGCAACTGCTGGTATGTTATTGATGGCCAGTGGAGCGATGTTAGTACTTGCCGCTGCATTCTTAGTATTTGGATACGCAATTCAAGCAATAGCTAAAGGTTTCGGAATGTTAGCAGAGTTAGGTACACAGATTTTTGAATTAGCTATGATAACACCACTATTCCCAATAATCGGAATGGGATTGATGTTGTTGGCAGGATTTTTAGCTCTGGCGGGTATTGGTTTATTATTTGCAGCTCCTGGATTCTTATACTTTGGAATCGCAATGATTCCATTCGCAGCTGGAATGGCACTATTAGGTGTTGCTTTACCTTTAGTAGCAGAAGGTATGAAAAGTTTCTCTGATATTGTTGGTGACCTTCCAGGTATCGCAGCTGGTTTATTATTATTTGGATTATCACTTATTCCATTATCATTATCTATAATTCCGTTAGGATTTGGTATGATGATTGCAACTCCTGGTATATTAGGATTTGCAGTTGCAATAACAATATTAGGTGCCGCATTAAAATCTATATCAGGTGGATTAGATTCACTACAAACATTCGTAAATATAGTTCCATCACTAACTCAATTAGTTGGTTTAATACCAGGATTAATCGCATTATCAGGAGCATTCTATCTTCTAAGTGGTTCATTGATGACTATGAGTTTAGGATTAGCCGCGATTTCATTCTTAATACCAACATTAGCAGCATTAGGAGTTTTACTACCAACAGTATCTGCGGCAATAAATGGAGAATCTACATCGACAGATACTGAATCAACACCAGATGATGGTGCATCATCAATGGCTGAAGTAGTAGAAGAAATTAAAGGATTAAGACAAGATATAGCAAATCAACCAATTTTAATTAATGTTGATGGTAAAGTAGTAAGTGAAATAACAAAAGTTCAAGCTAGGAAATTAAGTACTAGAGGTTCAGTATATGGTGGGGGAAATAAATAATGGCATTAAAAGACATGAAATCGGATTTATCTAAATTTAGAATGCCAAAGAAAGAACCTTTGCAAACTAAAGAAAGAGTAAGTGTTAATAAGAACTTAAATAAAACACCGTTGAGTTCAATGGCTGAATCTGCTCCTAAGATTCCACGTTCTACTACTACAGTTAGTAAAGAAGGTGTAAATCCTCAAAAAATAAACCAATCAGAAAAGTTTAAAGGTGAAACTTCACCTCAACCTATGGATAACTCAGAAAAGTTCAAAGGTGAAACAACTCCTAAACCAATGAGTTTAGAAGAAAGATATTTAGGTCAAACAGAACCAAAATTGGTAAATCAATCAGAAAAGTTCTTAGGAGAAACAACTCCATCTGAAATGAATAACCAATCTCAATTCTTAGGTGAAACCTCACCAAAAGAAGCAAATAACTCAGAACAATTTTTAGGAGAAACTACTCCTAAAGAGGCAAACAACAAATCTCAATTCTTAGGAGAAACTACTCCTAAAGAGGCAAACAACAAATCTCAATTCTTAGGAGAAACTACTCCAAACGAATCTGATAGAAGTTCTAAGTTCTTAGGTGAAACAACTCCTAATGAATCTGATAGAAGTTCTAAGTTTTTAGGAGAAACTACTCCAAATGAGATGAATAATAGTGAAAACTTCTTAGGAGAAACTACTCCAAACGAATCTGATAGAAGTTCTAAGTTCTTAGGTGAAACTACTCCAAATGAGATGAATAACCAATCTCAGTTCTTAGGAGAGACTACTCCACTATCATCAGATAGAAGTTCTAAGTTCTTAGGTGAAACAACTCCTAATGAATCTGATAGAAGTTCTAAGTTCTTAGGTGAAACAACACCATCTAATTTTACATTTAATGGTAAGTTAGAAAATGAAGGTAAAGAATTTAGAGAAGTTAATAATATTACAGATATTCACGCAAAAGGATTTAATTCTAGATTTGGTATTGGGGAACATACTAAGTTTGTTGGTGTAAATAAAAATAATACATTATTTGAAGGAGCATCATCACTTTTTGGTAATGCAAAAACTATAAGATTTGAAGGTGAAGATACTAAGTTTGATAGAAGTACTTCTTTATATGGTAATTTTGATAATTCAGTTATTGGATTATCATTTACACCAGGATATGGTTCATTTAAAAGAAAAACAGAAACAGGCTCTAAACAAAGATACACTCCTGATACTGTATATAAAGTATCTAATGAATTAACAAACAAAAGTATTTCACAACTACAAGAAATGAGAAGCTCACCATCATTTTTAGATGAAATGTATAGTAAATATAATCTTAAAGATGATGCGTTTAATAGAGGATTGGGTTTATTCAGACAACCATTTATATTGAGAGGTATTCAAAGAAGAAAAGTTTCTAAAGGTGAACCACAGAAGTGGGGAATTGGTGGATTTACTTATGATGAGGGTGCTATCAGAGGTGGTATTGTTACATCAACAGTAAGAGCATTAGTAGATGTTGCTAGAATCGGTAGTTGGTTCGCATCTGTTCCTGGTATATTATGGGGAGCAAAACAATTCGGAATGCAACGTCAACAACAGTTTGGAAAAGTATGGACACCTATTAATATGTTGGCTGCAATTGGTGGACAACATATTGGTTTAAAACCTATGAGAGCTGGTCTAATACCATTAGATGACCCAACTACAAAATACGGAACTATTCTAAAAGGATATGAAGTTGCAGAAAATGCTGGTTTTCTTGCAAAAAAGGCAGCTTCCATATTAGCTCAGTATGATACGTTAGATATAGTATATGGAAAAACTGTAGAAGGTTTTAATTTTAAAAACGGTGTTGGTGATACTTGGAAATCTGATAAAATAGGTGGATTTAATTCACTATATGGTATAAACATATCAGGCCCAAGTGAACATAGAAGATATGTAAATACATTTAAAAATCCATCAAAAGATAAGGGGGATGAAAAGGCTAAATATAAACAAAAGTTTAATCCTTTAACAGCCACTATGAAAACAGGTGATGTATCATTAAAAGAAACATATGTTCAAAAAGGTAGTACGTTTGAACCAAATGAAACAGACTTAGGAAAAAAGGCAATTGGAAGTGGAACGGTAGATAATGCTACTGGATATGGTGATATTCTAAAAGATAATCCAAATAAGACAGATGGTGAAAATCATCCAATAGAAAAACTCGTAACATCTGATACTGTAAAACATTATGAAACTATCGCATATGGTAATATACCAGAAAGAGCTGCAGTAGATAAACAATATCAAGATTTTAGAAGTAAACTAACAGGTGTAGAAAAAGAAATATCAGAAAAAGAAAATTACGAACAAAATAATATTGCAAAAAAATATTTTGGTGGACAAGACCCATCATCTGGTACTCTTAAAGATAGAAAAGATTGGACAGGTACATCAACATCAGATAATAAAAGATGGGATGTAATAAACGCATTAGCACCACAAACATCAGCTGAAGGTTTAAAAGATGATTTAGTTCCATTTTACATACAACCATTAGGAAGTACAGATGGTAAGTTTTATCAATTTAGAGGAACTATTAGTGGATTAACAGAAACATTCTCACCATCTTGGGATTCTATAAAATTTAGTGGTAGAGCAGACCAGGGATACAAATACGGAACATTTGAAAGAAGTGTATCTTTTAATTTTCAAGTATATGCAACATCTCGTATCGATATGAAACCAATGTATGAAAAATTACAAGCGTTATCAACGTTTACAATGCCAGAATACAAAGGTACTAAAGGGTATCAAGGAATTTTAGTGAAAATGACATTAGGTGATTTATATAAAAATAAATTATCATTTATAGATTCATTAACATATACTATTTCTGATGATGTTGCTTGGGATACAAACTCAGATAAATCTGATTTAGGTGTGATGCCTATGGGAATTGATGTTGCGATAGGATTTAAAATATTAGATGATAAAAGACCTCAATATTTACAAAAAGTTTATGATTTAAAATGGGAACAGTAGATGAGTGATAATAGATACGAAAACATAGATATATTAAAAACTGAGTTAGGTAAACGTTATAAAAAAACTATAGTGTATCCTAAAATGTCTAAAACCGTAGATGATATATACATAATATCAATACAAGGTGATAGATTAGATAATTTATCTTACAAATACTATGGTGATTCAAGATACTGGTGGATTTTAGCAAGAGCAAACCACTTAGGTAAGGGAGATTTATCTATACCAATTGGTAAACAATTAAGAATACCTGCAGACTTTCAATCAATTGTAGATGAGTATAATGAACTAAATAAATAAACGTTATGAATTTAAATCCACCATTTCCATCAGGAGTTAAAAAAACTCTTAAAAATAGAGGAAAAAAATTAAAATCTAGAGAAAAAGATTTTAACTATCGTAGATATGCATATATATATTTAACTTCATTAGCACATGGTAAATTGAATCCAGAAACAGAGGATGATAATACATCATTATTTGAATTATATGAAAAAGATGAATTTATTATTGGTGAAGTTCCTAAAGGTGGACATATGGATTTATATGATACATCTTCAGGAATAAGAAGATTAAAACCACAAATAACATCAGTTAGTATTAATCAAGATGGTGGTGGTGATATTTACAACTCATATATAAGAGAAGTTGAAATTCAGTTTAAAGTATATTCACTAAATCAATTAGAAAATGTAGAAAATTCATTTTTTAGATTAGGTTCAGAAATTGAACTAAACTATGGTTGGTTAAATTCTCAAGAAAAAGGAGAAAGAGCTGAATTAAAAATGACTGTTTATAATTTTGGATTTTCAATGGCATCAGATGGTTCATATGATTGTAATCTAAAAGGATTGGCTGGAGATGTATTTCCAGGTGCTCAAACATTGGGTGGTACATTAGTACTAAATGATACAGAAGAAATGGCATTAGGAGATGGAAAATCCAATCCTGTAGATATATCAGCGGCTCTTATGGCAAAATGGAAAACGGCATTTGGATTAGACTCAGATGAAGAAGCATCTGATGAGGGTATTGATGATGGAGAAATTGTTATGAAAACTGCAGATGGGTATGAAGAACATCCAAAAATTGATTTTTATATGGCAGGTATAGCTAATACAGGTGATTCAGATGGGTTTTTGGGAATGGGTGCAGATGACCCAGTAAGAACACCATTTATCAAACTAAAAGATTTTATAGCTTTAGCAAATGTATTATCAGGTGGTTCATCAAATGAAACATTTAAAATAGGCAAATCAGGTCAAGAATATCAAAAGATATATCCGGCCGATAAAACGTATGGTTCTGCAGACCCACGTAAATATATATTTCCTGGCCAAATGAGTGATTATGGAGAAGAAAATGAATACAAAAAACTACTTGGTAATGAAGCAACAAACATTGAAAACATTTTAATTTCTTTAAATGAAATAACTCAAATTGTTAAAAACAAAGGTAAAACAGTTAATGATATATTCCAACCACCGGCAGTTCAAGATGTAATTTTTGACTTATCACAAAGAATCGCAAATGTATCTGGTGGTTTAGTTAATTTAATCGTAGTTCCTGAGGGAAATGTAGCGACTGATAAATCTAATAAGTATCTTATTCAAAATAAAACAGAAATGACTAAAGAACCAATTCCTGAACCATTTNNATTTGTTACTTTAGGTGCNGATTCTATGGTAAGGGATATAAGTATAGATACAGAATTTGATACAGATATAATGTTAATGATGACTGTTGGTAATGTTAAAAATGGTACTATAAACTTAGAACCATTACAATCAGTATATCCGATTCCCAATATAAAAAAATCTGAGCCTACGGAGAAATCTAAAAAAGTTTTAGAAAATGAAAAAGCAATTCCTTCTAAGGATGCTGTAGGGAAAGATGGTATTAACGATGAACGTGCAAACTCAATAGCACAAACTATGAGACAGAATCTTATTAGTGAACCAACTAAAGAAAAAAATACTCAACCTATGTTACCATTTCAATTAAAATTAGGAGTAACTTTAGATGGTATAGATTTTGGTAATTCTGGTTATTTAGCCCCAATAACAGCAGATAGATTACCAAAAAGATTTAAAAGTGCAAATGTTAGATTCTTAATAACAGGAGTAGAACATTCATTTGATGGACAAGGTGGTTGGACTACAAGTTTAAAAACCGCAATGACAATGGGAGGCTAAGATGTCTGAATTTAAAAGAAAAAGAATATATTATACAAAAGCTCAAATAACCACAGGTTTAGTTACCGAAGGTAAAGAGTGGATGTTTAATGATAATACAGAGTATATAGGCCAATATCATATATACACTACAGATGAAGTATTTTCAGAAGCTAACTTTATAAAAGATAAATCACGTCAATTAATTCCATATATAGATGTTAATGATTTTTTAGAACCATCATTGGGAGTAGATTTTGATAAAACAAAAAACTTTCTATATGATTCTATTAAAACAATAGATGTAATAAAATCTAAAACTCCATCACCTGCTATTATTAGTCCTGTTGAAAAAGATTTTAAAAGAGGTTATATGGAACGTTACTTTGCGAGTAAAATAAATGATGAAAATATATTGGAGTTAAATAAAGAACAATATAGTAAAGTTGGACAAGAAGATGGTTTAGATGGTGTTCTTTGGAAAAAGTTTAAATTAAGATGGAAGGTATCGGGCCCATTATATGATGTTATAGATAATAATACAAAAATAAGAAAAGAATCGGGTATAATTGATACTAATCTAAGAACAATTGCTTTAAAAGCTGAAGAATATCCTGATTTAGTGGATATTTTAGTAGATTTAAAAGAATTCTCTGAATAAAACTTTAACAAAAATTTAACAATTTCTTAACATTAGAATTTGGTAAATCCAAATAAAAGTCGTATATTAGTAGTGTAATAAGGGTTGAGAGTTTAACCCCACTAATAATTAAAAAATGACAAAAATAGAAAAGTTCCAAAAATCAATTGAGGGTGTTAAGTTCACTCCAGCTCAAAAAAAGATTGTTGATTTAATCCTTAAAGGATATGAAATCAAAGTTGTTAACAAACACCGAATGAATGGTGGTGAAATGATGTGGAAATCTCCATATTCAGATTATTTAGAACACGCTGGTAAAGTTTACAAAGCGTTCTTCAACGTTTTCTATCAGATAAAGAAACAAAAGGGAATAGAAGTTCCTACTAACCTATTTTGTAGTTAAGATATGAGTATGATGAAACACCATTTAGCTAGGTTAGAAATGATGATGATGGAAGAAAGAGGTATCATTATATCATATGAAGAAGCATTAGAACTAACAAATAACGAAAAAACTAAAAAATAAGATATGAGTTACGATAAATATCAATCATGGGAGTGGGTTAATATTCAAAAAGAAATGGAAGAGGATGAAAATTCACCTTCTATAATGGATGATTTTAAAAAATAAGATATGAGTAGTTTAGATAATATGTTTGGGGGAAACCCAATAGAAGAAATAAACACAATTTTAGATGAAATGCTAATATTCGCTAAAACCGCAGGTAAGGTTACTGATTGTGGGGTTTGTAAAAACACAAAAGTACATTTAGGAAAAGAATGTACGGTTTGTTTGGATAACTCAAAATAAATTCGTATATTTACATATGGTTAAATTTCTAAGTAGTGGTAACATCACAATGGATAAGGTATATATTCACCCTATATGGGAGAGTATATCTGTGCACCCACATAATGATGGGTTATCTATGTTGTATATATACGATATAACCAACGATAGAGAGGTTCTAATCAACTTAAAAAATATTGATAACCATTCAACTACATTAGATAAGTTTACGTTTAATTTCAAAGAATCATATATATACGACAACAAATCGTTCTTAAACATTCTACAGATACCAAACTCCTATGATGCGAGTTTAGTAAAATATTTACAATCGAATTCCCCACTACAATCTAATCTAACACCAACACATCTTTTTTATCATCGTAGATTCAATACTCTCAAAGGTGTTAACAATCTTATTCCTATATCAAAACACATAGAATCAATAAGAGATGTGAAGGATGAATTCCTACAGTATTACGATTTGGGTGGGGAATATTTCGATTGTGTGAAGAAATTTGAAAATTTCTATATAAAGCCATTACACTTAGTAGAACGAAATGGGATACATACTCCAAATGGGTTAGAGTGGACTCAATATCATCCGTTCACAACAACATCACGTCCTTCAAACAATTGGGGTGGTGTAAATTATGCAGCTCTTAATAAAGAAGATGGTAGTAGGGATAGATTTGTTAGTAGGTTCGAAGGGGGTAAGTTGGTACAATTCGATTATGATGCTTATCATCCTCGTATTATCGGTAAAATGGTAGGTGAACCAATACCAATGGATGTAAGTGGACACCAAACCTTAGCAGATATGTATGGAGTATCCTATGGTGATTCAAAAGCCATCACATTCCGACAATTGTATGGTGGAGTACAAACGGAATATCTACATATTCCTTTATTCTCAAAAGTTTCACACAAAATTGATAAAATGTGGATGGAATTTAATCGTAGGGGTTGGGTTGAAACTCCATTGGGTAGAAAACTATCAAAATCTAACCTTAGAGATATGAATGCTAACAAATTATTCAACTATATGTTACAGGCAACTGAAACAGAGTTAAATATGATGATTTTAAGTAAAGTAATGGAGTTTTTAGAAGATAAACACTCAAAAATGGTTTTATATACTTATGATTCATATTTATTAGATATGCATTCTGATGAATTTGATAGTTTACAGAATTTAAAGATACTTATAGAAGGGAATAGTTTTCCTACAAAAGTAGAAATCGGAGATAGTTATTCAGAGATGAAACCTATCGATATAGAAATAAACGGAACAATATGAAAGAATTTCTTAACGAACTAGCTAGGTTATGGTGGATAGAAGTTGGAACAAACCTCACAAATCCATTATCAGAACAATCCATAGATGGTTTACGAAAAATATTAAAAGAAGAATACGATTTCGATTCAGAAGTAATCGAATACATCGTAGAATCAGCAGTTAAAACTCCTACTAATTTTCATTTAGGTGGAAATAGAGAATCAGGTATGCAAGTGGGACAAAACGATACTGCAGTATCTGCTCATTTACATAGTGATGAAGATGATGATAAAGATGGTGCGATAGAATACGATGAACCAATAGAAGAAGAAGAAAAAGATGAAGAAAAAGATTCAACAGATAAAGAAAGACCTGATACTGGGGATGGTAAAGAAAAAGTTATCAAAAATCTCAAAAAAGGTGCTCTCACTGCTCTCGAAAAAGACAAATTAAAAAAAGAAGATGTTTACGTTAAGAATAAGAAATCAGGTTCGGTTTACACAGTAAAGAAAGCAAATCCTGAAACTCACATTGCACCATCTAAAGGTGAAATTGAAAAATCTAAGAAAGAAAAATCTACAGATAAATCATCGGATGACGGTAAGAAGAACACAACAAATTCTCCAAAAGAAGTTGAAAAGATTTTTAATGGTTCTCAATCATCAGTTAGAGATGGGTTACTGTATATGAGTGATGATGATAAAAAATTATTTGATAATTTTAAAGATGATTTTACAAAATTAAGTTCTAGTCCATCTAAAGAAATAGCTCAACAGATGGTAGATAAATATGGATTAACTATTAGTTCAAATGGTAAGAAAGTTTATATGAGAAATATTAACTTTGAAGCTAGAAAAATATTAGGAGCAAACAAAGCAACTCAATTTATAAAAGATACAGTTGAAAACTCATTAGGTGAACCACTTAAAGGTGCTGCAAAGGGTGTAGATGTAAAACAGGCCGTTACTACTACATCTAAACCAGATTTAGAAACTAAACGTACAGCAACTGAAGATAAAAATGTAAAAGAATTATTTAGTAAATCACCATATGATAGATTGAATCCAAACTTTCATCAAGTATTTGGACCAACTGATGAAAGTGGTAATTTAATTTACCCAAGTGGTGGTAAAAACTCAAAAGCATTCTTGCAACAATCATTGGATGAAAATAACTCTATTAGAAAAACAATAAGTAAGTTAGAAGAGTTAGAAAAAACAGAAAATGTTAATCCAAAGGTACGTCAATCACTTGAACAACATCAAAAAAATATGGAAAATATCATTAAAACAATGAAAATTCCATCTAAACAAGCGGCACAAGCAATTGGAGATTCATATGCTGTTATGGCAGAATCAATAAACACCGAAAGTCCTACATTAGCTGGTGCTATGATGAAAAATCTCGCTGAGTTTGCATTATATGATACTGAAGTTGCGAATGGTGAAGAAGTTTACCTACCATCGGATGGTTCATTCCCAAGTGGTGATAAGTTAAAAGTGACTCGTGATGGTGGTAAAGTAGAAAGAGTTGCATCCGTAAGTGTGAAGTATGGTAGAAGTGGTAAGTATGGTTCATTTGGTTTTCCAGGTGAAACAGGACAATATCAAAAATATCATCCAGACACAGAGTACAGAGATAGATTACATAGTAGACCTGGTGATGATGGATATGATATCGGTGTAAAGAATGAAATAATCCGAGATGATGAAAAGATGAATAAAATTGTAGATGAAAGTGGATTAGGTGATACAATAAAAGACCGTGATAAACTATTCTCTGTAATTAGAGAAAATTTGGATGAAATTGAAAAATTAAAAAAAGAAATTGATTATGAACAAAAACCAAAGAGAAGTTCAGGTAAACCACCAGCATGGAAACAATTAAATGTTAAAAAGAAAGAAATTTTAGCATTAGAAGAAAATTTAGCTAAAAAAATGGAAGAACACATTGATAGTGATAAATTAGAATCTATAGTAGGTAATGATAACGCAAAAATAATGATGAAAAACCCTGCATCTATGGTCAGTGCACTAACATTTGTATCAACATTAAAAACCAGTAATGGTTTAGATGTTATTGAACATAATCATCAAGAGATTAAAGATGGTAAATATGAATCTCATACCGATACTGCTGAAGATGGTACAGATAATCCAAAGAATTGGAAATTCACATGGAGAGCATACGATAGTAGAGCGGGTGGGTTAATCGCTAGTTTTAATAGTGATAGAAAAGATATGTAAATACGGAGAGAATGAGTGAGAACGCAACTATTATGTACTTTTACAACAGAATCTTCGTTTGAGGGTTTATTAACTAAGATATTCGATGGATATGAACTATTCAGTAGAAAAATATTCATACTGAAATTAGAACCATCTAAAGAATTAGTTATTAGTTATAATATAGTACCAAACAATGAAAATAAATTCTTACCAAATACCATTATGGTACATCGTAAGAAAGATTATAACGCTATGTACACAATCAACGCATTAAACCGATTGATTAAAGAACTTAATGGTGGGGTAGAAGATAAAAAATACCAAATAAATTGGAATGATTATAAAAATTCAATGATTCTAACTGATGGTGAAGGTTATAAGATAATGACAACAAAATTATTCAGAATAGTTGATGTTAACTAAAAAATTTTAATATTTATATACAAAGAGAATTATATGGAAAATTGTAACTGCACAGAATGTATTTGTGAATCAAAAGTAGAGTGTAACTCATCTTGTGGTTCTAACAATCAATGTGATTGTTGTAAATAAATTTGGTGGTCTAAAATATTTTTCGTATATTGTAACCATATCAACACATGGGATTAAATAGTGGTGTTGAAAAGAAAAGTGAAATATTACTTGGAAGTTTGAAAAAACTTTCGTATATTTGATAAATAATAATTAATTAATAACTAAAAAAAGGTAAATTATGGCAATTGACTTAAATGCAATCCGAAACCGTTTGGACAGTCTACAAACGAAAACAACAAAGACTGACAACCTATGGAAACCAAAACCTGGTAAACAACAAGTAAGAATAGTACCTTACGTTCACAATCCATCAAATCCATTCATTGAATTATTTTTCCACTACAACTTTGGTGGTAAGAATATTTTATCACCTCAAACACATGGTGAAGCAGACCCATTAGTGGAGTTCGCTGACCAATTGAAATCGACTGGTGATAGAAACGATTGGAATCTTTCAAAACAACTTACTCCGAAAATGAGAACTTATGTTCCTGTTATCGTTAGAGGTGAGGAATCTGAAGGAATCAAATTTTGGGGATTTGGTAAAACTGTTTATCAAGAACTATTGGCTTTCTTCGCAGACCCAGATTATGGTGATTTAACAGACCCAACAAGTGGTAGAGATATTACTGTTGAGTTTAAAACTGCTAAAGAGTTAGGAAAAAACTATCCTGAAACTTATATCAGAGTTAAACCAAATCAAACTCCAATTACAGAAGATAAAAACGTTTTAGAATCTGTAAAAGACCAAATTGAATTACCAGGTATGTTTAAGAAATATACTTATGATGATATGAAAGGTTTATTGGAAACTTGGATGGAAACTGGTTCAGTTGGTGAAGATAATAAGGAAGAGGAAACTCAACCAACTCAAACATCAACTGCAGAACCTGTATCTGCAACTAATTCCAAAACTTCAGATGTAAAAGATGCATTTGATGATTTATTCAATAATTAAAATAAGTTATAAATGGCTAAAACAAATCGAGATGAATTATCATCGATTTTAGCTGATAACCTAAACAAAAAGTTCAAAGGACAAGCGAAAGTTGCTTATTTCTTAGATGGCTCCGAACAGACACCCACCGATTTAACAGAGTGGGTGTCAACTGGAGATGATATGTTAGATTTAGCAATATC
>JGI24005J15628_10001054_pt1 | contig 15021 bp, 3 predicted proteins | sample LinPmetageLP40_FD_15628 | JGI IMG/M metagenome (IMG submission 15628)
CGCAACTCATTAATTTTTCTACCAGAAGGCATTACAAGTTCGTTATTGTTTAAATACAAATTTTTAAAATGTCCAAATGATTGCATAACAGATTTACCATTTTCATTTGTACCTGTAATTCTAACATTGTCTATGTTTGATGTAGATCCTAAATGGTTAGCGTATAGTCCTAATAAACCTCTTGCAGATAAAGCTTCTAAATTACTCCTCTGCACATGAGGTATGTAAAATTCACCCATACCGCTTTTGCCTAATACTTTTCTAAACCTTTCTGTAATTTCTTGATATTTATTATAAAAAGCAATTTCTTCTTTACTAGGATTTTCTTGTAAAAATTGCTCTTTAGTTTTTAATTCAACACCACCTTTAGGACGAAGATTATACATTTTTTTGTATAATTGATCTTGTCTTTCTCTTAAATTAAAAACATTAGAAAGAGTTCTTTTTTTACTTTTAATTAAAGTAACCTCTACTTCTCTAATTTCATTTACTAAACCTTGTACTGTTTTAACGTAAGTTCTATACTCTCTCTGTATTTGATTTAATACATATTGTACTTCAGGTCTTTTAGATGTCATGTTATTAGCACCAAACCATTTTCTTATTACATCTATGTCTTCTTTAGATGAATCAATCTTTTGTCCACTTTTATTACTTATATCTTGTAATTGTTTAGCCATAGCTTTTTTACCAATAACTAAATTTATTTTGTGTAATAATCTTGGACTTGCTAATTCATCTTCATTTGATTCAAGNTGTCTAGCTTCTTTAACTAAAGCTTCTATGCTCATAGACTCTAAGCCTTTGNTTTCTAANCGTTCTTCTGCTTTTGACACATTAACTAAAGAGTTTCTGTAAGCTTCGTATCTATCTTTAAATTGNTGTGTGTANTTAGAACCTTTTACTTTAGCAGAATCATATCCTAAGTATCTTAGATACTCTTCGTAACTTAATGTTTTAGTAGAAGCTTGTAGGTGATCAGTATAAAAATCTCTTTTGTCTAACTTAAGACTAGCAGAATTATTTGGCTCAAACGTTTGTTTACCTTGTAATTTTCTAAGCTCATTAATCGTAGGCTTGACTTGTTCTTCAGACTTAAATAAATTATTGTGTTTTAATATAAGTTCATTAGCTTTATCAGCTACGTCTTTGTCATTTACAGAAATACCACTTCTATTAATTTCTTTCTGCAATACTTCATCTAATATATTAAACTTATTATTTACATAGTCTTTAGAAAACAATGGTGTTAAAGTTTTACGTTTAAAACCTAAACCATTTTTCATAAAGTCATATTGCAATAAAGCGTCTTTAACCTCGTTAGGAAGCAATGTAAACTCATTACGAGCTTGTTGTATTGTTTCCTCTACACTAAACTTATTAATCTCGTTAGGATTAATTTCTATTTGATTTTCAAAAAACTTATCACCCTCTACATTGCTAAGTAATAAATATTTCTTAATAAAGTTATCACCAGGTCTATTGTAATATGATTCAATTTCTGTGTATACTTCTTTAATAGTTTTGTTATTTAAACTTAATGTAGGTATAGCTTCAGATACTTTTTGCAAATAGTAATCTTCTATAAGTTGTCTGTGCTCATATCTTTCAAAGTTTAGTTTTATTTTCTTAACATCTTCAATATAACTAATTACTTCTCTAGCTTCAGGAGTATACATAAAACTAGTAGATGATTGTCTGTCTACTTGCTTTTGTAATAACTCTATAGAATGTTGAACTAAAGGATCTCCTCTAAAACGATCTATAGTATTAGGACTTATAAAACTATTTTTCTTTAGATTATTTATGGAGTCTATTAATCTTTGAGCATCGTGTCCATTTTTAGGTATAGACTTGTGTACAGAAACAGCTTTACCAATAGAAAATATTTCATCAGTAAGTTTTTCTGTTTTATAAAGTAAATCTAACAAAGCCATTTCTGATCCTTTATTTTTACCTTTTAGTTTAGATATGTCAAGAGTAACGTCTCCTGATGTTCTAAATCTTTTTACTATGTTGTCAGCAGCTTTTTTACCTGTACCCTTATAATACTCTTGTATTGTTCTAGCAATAGCCATGTTAGAGTCTGTAGTAGTTGTAATAGACTGATCACCTCTGTGTTTATTGTATATCTTAACAATAGGATGATTCATTATTACGGCAACATCTTTTAATTCAATACCTATTCTAGATAGTAATACAAATTGATTTACAGTATTTGGCGTTAAACCTAACTTGTTAGCGTATTGATATTTTGCATTATCTAATACAATGTTTAAAAGCTCTGCAACAGCAAACGCATTACCAGCAGGCTTATCTTTATTAATAGTATCAGACAAAGAAGATACCTCATCGTATCCTTGTATATTAATTCCAAATGTAAAACCTACATCATAACCAGACATTACATTTAATACTCTTTGTAATGATGCTATAGTACCAATCATATTCTGTGCTGGTACATTATCATTAAAATATTGTTTATCTCCAGTAGGTAATAATTGATTGTCCATAGTAAGTTTCTTGCCATAGAAATTTTCTACTTCTTGTATAGCTTGCTCGGATGTTTCAGATATATCAATAGGAGTAATAAGCTCTTTGTATCTTAAACCATCAACTTCAATGTCACCTAAAAATTGTAAGTTAAGATCTAGTAATCTATTTACGTCTTCTTGGTATTCTTCTAATCTATTGGTAACAGCAATTGCCTCGCCTCCTAATGGAGTAGAGACTCTTTGACCTGTAGTACCTTTGTGTTTATAATTTAAAAATATAGCATCACCATCTAAGTCAGAACCAATAACAGTAGATACTCTTGAAGGTATTGCTATAGAAGATCTTGCTCCATCTTTACCTTCAGGCATAAAATCTTTAACTACATATATAACAGTAGATTGTTTACCGTGTGCAGGTATACGAGTACCTATAATTAAATCTCCAATGTTTACACCATCTTTTTTAGCAGTAGCTGGTATAACAGCTTCAGATACAACATAATCTTGATTATTATCAATAAGCCTGTTTAAAGCATTTTTATATTGTTCGTTCTCAGTTGTGTCAACTAAATCAGATACTTTAGTATATGCTTTTAAATTACGTCCTATAGGTGATGTTTGATATGCAATAGTACCAGCAAACATTGCTTTAGTACCAAACTTAACTAATCTTGACGCAGCTAATTGTTGCACCATATTGTTAAGAGCAGGATGTAATCCAGGAGCATACTTAGCTAAAGATGTATTAAGATTACCAAAGAACTCTTCGCCTATTAGCTTTGTAAGAACATCTGTATCTTTTTGTCTTTGTTCTGGAGTAGACTCTTTAGAATAAATTACATTGTTTTGTTTTTTACTTTCATATCCAACCATTGCTTTAGCAGCAAGCTTGTGCATTTCTGTAACTAATTCTTTTTCGTTTGTAGATATATTACTATGCTGATGACCAAATAACTGTGATGGCATATGAAACTCATGACGTTCTTTGTCTATTTCAGTTTGAGACATAAATCCTTCACCGCTTATACCAGACCATCTATCAAACAGATTAACTTCTGCCTCACCAGAACTATTGTATATTTCGTCTTGTTTAGCAACAATATCTTCAACAGTATTGTTTTCTAAATTATACATATAATTTGATCCAGGAGCGTAAACTTTAAGTGCAGACTCAAATGTTGCTATAGGTAAGAACTCATGCAAATTACCAGTCATTTCTGGGCCTTGAATCATTCTTTGTTTGCCTATCGCATCTTTCCTAGCTCTGAGTATATCAGCAATCTTTTTTAATTGTGGACTTGCTTTTTCATCAGCAGGAGTTATTTCATCAATTTTAAATTTAGCAAAAGTTCTTTTACCAAACATCTTAGGGTTTCTATTGTCAGTCTCAACATAATCATAAACGTGCTTAAACTGATTACCTAGTTTACGCATAGAACCAAATTGTTCTCTTATAAGTTGTCCGTCTCCAGCTAATACATATGCTTGTGCATCTGTATCATTATCTCCCTCTGTAAATATATCTTCAAAAGCTACAAACTCAATAGGTACATTTCTATTTCCAGGTGTACCTCTTTTAATAGCACCTTCTGCTCTTTTAATATAATCTATCTCATTTCCACTTTGCTCATGTTTTCCAATAAACATTTCTTGAGCCATAAACTTATGAATAGAATAGTTAAACAAATAGTTTTTAATATTTGCATCACTTAACTTTTTACCATCCTTACCAATAAGATCGTTGTTTTCTATTTGTTTAGAATCTTTAATTATTTCTGCTTTAAACTTTTTAACAGATTCATTTAATCCTTTTAATATAAAAGCACCATCTTTCTTTTCAATTGTAAATGGATTGACTTTACTTCCATCTGAATATTTTGCATCATTATAACCAGCATTAAAAGCCATCTCTAATAAATCCTGTCTTTCTTGTAAGGTTTTAGATATAGGTGTTTTTATATAGTATCTACGTTTAGCAGATCCAAATACAGCTATAGGTTGATCGTAATAAGCTTTATCCTTTTTGCCTTTAGTTTCGTTAATAGCATATAGAAAATCATTAAGATCTGCAAGCATTAATTCTTGAGCATCCATCTTAACGTACTTTCTGTTTCTTCTACTATCTAATTTTAAGTTAGTTCCTGTAGTAGCAAATACACCAGAGAATAAACTTATATTATGTTCACCTCTACCGTCAGCTAACATAGCTGCATATATATTAGTAAACTGTTCTTGATTTGCAAATCCTAATCCTTGCATTAGTTCTACGTAAGCTCCTAAGTCTTTACTAGCTAAGTCAGCATAGTTTTCGTTTTTATTATGCAAAGAGCTTTCTCTATTTATAATAAGAGTAGGATTTTCAGATACGTCATTAACTTGTGTAATATAGTTTTTAGCCCTAGACTGTACTATTAAATCTCCAAGTAAATTTTCAAAACCATCTTTAATCTGTAAGGTTCCCCCTCTTCTACCTTCTCCTGTAAAATCAGTTATGTTATCTTTTATTAATGCTTCAACTGAAGAATATCTTTTGTTTTTATAATTAAACAATCTACCACCAGAAAACAATCTAGTGTCTATAAACTGCCAGTATGGTGAGTCTCCATATATTTCCGCTAAAGACTCTATAATGTTTTCTCCGTTATTAAAGTTTCTAACTAAAGCACCTTTTTCTTGATTAGACTTTAATGATTTTTTACCAAACCAATTTTTGTTAGCGTGTTTAGTAAGAGAAGCTTGCCATCTTGATTCGTCTTTACTAAACGATATACCTGGCACCCAAGTATTAATACCTTCAGGGCCTCTTCTAAAGCCAGCCTCTTTCATTGTTTCAATCTTCTTGTTAGCAAAGTCTATCGACATCTCTACTAATAAAGCATCTACAAGTGTATCTTTCTTTAATTTACTTTTAAGATACTTAACAAATCTTACAACTTGTGGATTAGTACTATCAGTTACATTAGTAACAAAAGTAAAATTGTTTTGTTTCTTAGTCTGTTGTCCTATTGCGTGTAACTCTGCACGTAAGTCTTTTCCATTTACAGGATTCTTATCGTTCTTCTTGCTTTCTTCTATTTCGTATGCTTGTAATAATTTAGAAGTTGTATCTCCATACATTACCTCATCTTTATCAAACACATTACCTTTATCATTTTCTTCTAACAATAGCTCTTGTTCTAAGTCTAAGCTTAACTCTATAGAGTCATCACTTCTTTGTCCTTGATCTAATCTATTAGTTACAGAATTTACTAAGTTGTTTACAATTCTTTCATACTCTTTAAATGATGCTCTGTCTACAGCTGATCTAATTTGTCTTACTAAAGAGTCATGATCTATTTGTAAAATACCTGCTGGTACTTTTTTAGTATTAGTATTGTATGACTTTAAATTTTGTTTGTATATCTCTTGTGTAATTGCCTGTACAGCATCTTCACCTTTAAGACCTTTGCTTCTTACTCTTTGTTGTACTATATTAAATAGTCCTATTTTAGATATACGATCAAAGCTTGCCTTCTTAAATGATGTACCTTTAGAGTATGAGTTTTCTTTAAGATTCTTAGCTTCATTAATAACACTAAAGTTAGCTTGAACAAACTCCATTATTTGATCGTAGTTCATTGAAGATATTTCAGGTATAGCTTCTTGTAAAGCTTTTTCTGCATCTTCTTTCTTAGCTAATCCAGATACTCTTTTGTATAGTCTTTTTAAAATACTATCGTAAGATTGTGCATCTTTTTTATTATCTATTACATTTGTTATTCCACCTTTTCTATTAAAGTCTTCATTAGTAAATGCAAACGATTCTTCTAATAATCCAAACTGTGACTGATCGTTTAATCTTGTAATAGCACCATCATTAATTAATTGAGTAAATAATGATTGCATAGCATCTTTATACGCTATAGTATCTCCATTGCTTGAAGAGTCAGTTATAGTATCTATTAAAGACATCATAGCAGAGTCTACATCTTTTCTGGATTTATTTACTAAATTATCATAAACATCTATACCAGTAACAAACTTACCATTCATTTTGTATCTTGTAAGTAATGGATAATTGTATTGAGTATTATCAATTAGACTTTCTAAATTACCATCAGTCGTAAGTATTTTTCTTTTAATAAGAAGGGTGTTAAGTCTTTTCTGTAATGGTGTACCAGCTATTGATTGATAATATGGATGCGACAACTCGTGTATTAAGTCTGTCTGCATTGCTGAGTTTGGATTTACAATTATTGTGCTACCAAAAAATACAGCAGCAGCAGGAGCTCCAAAACCTTCTAAAACTTGTTTGTGTGTAAACTGTATATCTATACCAGGAAACTTTTTTTCTAAAGCTAAAGTTAAATAACCACGTATAAATCTTTGTTCTTGGGTGTCTCTTAATAAAAATGTAGAAGAGTTAGACTTGTCTTTATTATCAGTATCTTTTCGTTTTAAACCTGAAGTTTTTTTACCTTGATCAAGAAACTTTTTAAGTTTTTCAGATTGTTCAGAAGATGTACCCTCAATAACTTCTACTTTAGATACCTCTTCTTTTACTGACTTTTTACTTTTTTTTTTATCTAATGTCTTTGCTATTTGCTCTGGTGCTGGTTGTTCTAATTTAATTTCATTAATTACAGCTTTTACTTCTTCTTCAGTATAAACTGTATCTTCACCTTTTATTTCTTTTATTCTTTCAATAGCTTGCTCTCTTATAGAAGGTTGTTCTTGCAAATCTTCTCTACGTTCATTAAGCTCTTCTGTTTTTGCATCTAAATTAGCTTTAGCAGATTGAATTATATCTGATAAGGTTTCTTTAACATTACTATTTAATATTTTGTTTTCTACAAAATCTTTTACAAAATTTATAACTTCTAAGGTTGCTCCTTTTAAATCTGTTTTTTTAATATTGTCAACTATTTCAGAAGCTTTTTGTTTAGCCTCTTCTTTTGTAGGTGCTTTTTCTCCTATAGTATTTTTATACTCTTTTAGTTTTTCTTCTATTTTAGCAGAAGCTCCAGGTATTACTTTGTCTAAATATTTTTTAGTAAAATTTGTTCCTTTTTTTATTTGCTCTCTAAAAAAGTTTGTAGTTTTTTTAGCAGGTTCGCTCTGCACAACTTCTTTTGTTTTTTCTTTTGCAAAACCCAAAGCATCACTCACGCTGTCTTTAACACCTTTTTCTTTAACAGAAGATACAGCTTGTGTAAATCCTTCTTTAACAGCCTTAGCGCCTTTCTTAACTACGTCTGTAGCTTTTGATATAATACTAGTTTGACCATCTATTACTTCTTGCCTACCTTTTCTAGTAGTTTCTGCAAATTGATCAGGAGTCATTCCTTTAGAACTCTTTTTAACTCCAGAACCATCTTTAAGCATTTTACCTAATCTAACTGTAGCTAAAGTTTCAATTTGATTTTCTAGTTTTTGAATATTTTCTTGTTGTTCTTGAACTGCTTTATCTTGCTGAGAATTTTCTAGAGCTATTTGTTTTTCTAATTTTTCTGGATTGTTTTTAATTGTTTCTTCATGATATTCTATATTTTCTTGCCTTTTTAGATTAATATTATCTATCTTTCTATTATACTCCGCAATATCTACTCTTTTTAAGAATATATTTTTTTTACCTGCTTGACTTAAAAAATCTCCTTTGTAAGATGACGCATAAATTTCCTCCGTTTCTTCCAAAGATCTTATTATGTCTTCAGCAACTTCAGGCTGCATTTGTTTTTCAGCAACCATTCTATTAACACGATCTTTAGCTAATTGTGCATTACCATTACTGTCTATTATTGTGTGAGCTATAATTTCTGTACGCATAGATTCTGCTTGTTTAAATTTTGCAGCATCCATAAGATTTCCTAATCTTGTTTCATTTTCTTGTAGTTGATATTCTCTTTCAGCAATAGCATCTACATAACCCCCTCTAGAACCCATAGCAAAACCTAAAGCAGCAGATGTTACTCTTGTTTGTAACATTTCTGGAGATTCGTAAAACTCGGTATAAGTCATAAAGTCTTCACCCTTCTGATCTGCTATAGCTGTTCTTTTAATCCATTCTTGAAATACCTCTTGTCTTTGCTCTACCATTGCTTCAGTAGTACCTACAGTACCAGCCTGTACAAATGGTGATATTTTTTTAGCAAATGACATTCTTTTTGGAAGCTTACTAGCTATATTTGTAATTCTACCTAATCCTCCAAAGACTAAACCAAATTGTAAAATATCAGCAGCTATCCATTGCGTGTTGTCTTTCCAAACTTGTGATGCAGCAGCTTGTGCTTCTTGTGGCGAAAGACCGTCTCTTAAAGCTTCTTGCATAGTTTCACCTGCAACAAATGCTCCTTCAGCAAAGTTACCACCAATACCCCCAGCAATAGAACTTGTAATTATATTTGCTGTTTTACCTAACTCAGCTTTTAAAAAATCATCACCAACTTGTAAACCTTTTCTTTTAGCTTGTTTTTTTGTAGCCTGTTTTATTACTGGTTTGTATAGTTTTTCTCCTACACCTAATGCTCTAGCTCCTTTATATGCTTTGTTTGTATTAGCTAAAATTCTTACAGACTTAGCAGCAATTCCTGCTGGTAAAAAGAAAGACATTGAGTATGGTAAAACTTTAGCTACATCAGTAGCCCAAAAGCCTGGATCAGCTAACTGATTCCAACCTACAGACTTAAACTCATCTGCTATATATACATTATTATTAGCTGCTATCTTTTGTCCTGACCTTTGTAAAAAATCTCCTATAGAAGTATTTTGATTTACATCTGGATCCCATGGAGTTAATACAGCACTTAAAAATTCATAAGTATCACCAGTACCTTCTATTAAGTTACCAGTACCAGCATACATAGATCTATTAAATTTAGAATCAGATCCTAACTCTCTAGCAGCAACCGTACCTAATCCTGCACCTGCAACAGCTCCACCTGCTCCTCCAAAAAATCCACCAACACCACCACCAATAGCGGTAAGCGCATCCTGTGGCGCAAAGTCAGGTGCTAAAAATTCATTTGGAGAAATACCTGTTTGCGTAGGATTTAATCCCATTCTTTGTTGCATAACAGCGTTTTGTTCTTGATTACGTTGCTGTGCTGCGTATTGACCTATATTTGCATTTGGATCTTCAGTTCTTAATGAAGCCATAAGACTTGACATAGGAGAATCAGTCATTCCCTTATCGTATTCTTGAGCTCCTTCTTCTGGACTTTTGTTTAAACCTTCTGCAAAATTAAAATTATCAGCCATTATTTATTTTGTGTGTTATAGTATTTACTCCAAAGTTTGTATTTTCTTTTTAAAGATGCATAATCTTTACCTTTCTTTGACTCCATATATTTAGAAAATGCTGCAACATTACCATTTTGTAATAAAGAATAATACTCTGGTTCTGAGGCTGCTAAAGTACTAAAATTTTGTAATACTTTTTGTAATATAGAACCAACATTCGAATTATTTGTTGTTCTAGCTTCTATCATAGTAGCTTCAAATGCATCAGCCATAACATATGGTAACATATTTGATGGTATACCATTACTAGCTAAAGTACTTTTAAATGGTTTAGTATAAGCATTATCTATACTTTTAAATCCATTGTCAGTACCACTAGCATAAATATTGTTTAATTCTATTTCAACTGATTTTGCAATTTCTGCTTTCCTTTCGCTTTGCTTAGTTTGATTTTTAAGTATAGCTCTTTGATTTCTACCTTTAGACATTGCTTCATTAAGATCTTTGTCGCCATCTAATTCTGCAAATTCTGCATCTGATATAATTATTTCTTTATAATAAATATCATTATTAAAATTATCAGGCTCTGTAAATTGTGTTACATAAGCAGGTGTTACACTATAATCTTTTTCAGTTAATTCAAGTCCAATTTTTTCGTTAATTTCTTTTGCTAATTCAAAAGGATTTAAATCTTTCACTCCTTCAGTTAATAAAAAAGATTCATTTTTTTGTGTACCAGGATTGTAATAAGAAACTTTAGCTCCTAAATACAAACCGTTAATTCTCATATCGTCATTAGTATTATCCATCCAATTAGGATCTTCAATCAACCCTCCTTTAGCATTATACCAACCTTCTGTTTGCCCTCTTTCTCCTTGTATGTATAAATCACCATCATCTTCATACAGCTTACCTCCAAATTCAGCTTGAAATATTTTAAAATCTATTTGTCCATCAACACCAATTGCTCCAGCTGAAGCTAATTTAAATCCATCTTTTTGTTTTAAGCCAGGATTTCTTTGATCAAAACCAATAGTAGAAGCTATTCTATCAGCAGCATCTATATTTTCTACATAATTTGACCATCCACCAGCTGAAACAATCTCTGCACCTGAAGCACCTTCGCTTGGAAACATAGTGTATACTGATTCTAATTCAATACCTAATGACGTTTCTACTTTATTAGTACCATATTGTGGTATCGTTTGATTTGTTTTACCAAGCCTTCTGCTTAAATAAGACGGTGAAGTTCCATCTCCAGATACTAATACTCCAGGATTTTTTCTAGCAAAAGCAGTAAGTTCAGATGCTTCTTCTGGATTGTATCCTTGATAAATTAAATCTCTTTCATAATCATTAAAAATCATTGGATTAGCATGCAATATATCTGTTTCAGTAATTTCTTTTTCCAATGATACTTCCTCTGCAAATTTAAAATCTAATTGTGTATCACCTATTCCATCCCAAGTAAAACTATCTATTTCTTCGTTTTGCCATTTAATAAAATTATCATATACGCCTAACGGAACTGTTTGTCCAGATTCTCTAGTACCTTGATCTCCAGCAAATTGATATATTTTTGCTATAGCTTCTTGTGTTTGTTTCATAGCAAACACTTTATCATTGTTTGTTAAAGAAAATTGATAGTCTCTAAGATCTTGATCTATACCAAGCCTTTTAGCTTTCATGTATCCACCAGCTTGTCTTATCTTTTCATTAATAGGAGCTAACAAATCTTCTGACATTTGTCTTACAAGATCTTTATCTCTTTTTCGAGCATTTGTTCCAGTAGTTAAATCAAAAGCATATTTAAAAGATTCATCAATTAATGCTTGACTAGCTTGATTAGCTGCTGCTTCTTGTTTTTGTATATTATTCTGTAGTGTTAATTGTTTTTCTAAATATGCAATTTCTTCTTGTTTTTGTTCTTTTCTACTACTAGAACCAAAAAAACCACTTAATGCATTATATCCGTATGCGTCCATTGTTTATATTTATTTATTAATTACCCCCTGTGTTTGTTGTTGTTTCTGGTGTTACCAAAGTTTCTAAATAAGGATTTTGACTATCTTTCACTAAACTTTGTAATGTATTTAAATATTGATTACCTGCTGGACCAATTCTTTCATTTAAACCCTTAAAAGCTTCTTTAGCAAATTCAGATGCACCTCTTTTCTTTTCTAAATCTAATTGCAATTGTTGACTAGCTTCTGTTGTAGATTTATTTAAATTATATTCTTCACCAAAACTTAAAGCGCTTGTGTATGCTGCTTGATTAGCTCTATTTAATTCAGCATCTTTAGCAGCAAACTCTAGTAAAGCAGATGACCTAGCTTGATCTAATACTCCTGACATTGCTAAAAACTTAGCTCTATCACCAGACGTACCTCTTACAGTATTTTCAATACCTTGTTTGTACGCAGCGTCTATATCTTGTTTAGCCTTGTTAGCCTCAGCTACACTAAAACCTTGCTTAGATAGGTTCTGTACTTGTGCTAAGTGTTGTTTAAATTGATTAGATAGTTCTGGCAATTCCTGTGGAATAACTTCTTTCATTGATTCTTTAAAAGCTTGCTCACCTAAAGCAGCTCTTATTAAATCGTCTGGGCCATTGATTAAATCTCTTACCGAATTAACCAATCCTAAACTATCACCTATTACATTTCCTAAGTCACCAAAAGTTTTTGTAAGATTAGTAACTGGAGGTGTTTCGTCAATATCTTTTTTTTCTTCTTTTTCTTCTTCTGTATTTATGTTTTCTTTAGAAATATCTGATTTAATAACAACATCATCTAATACATTAGATTGTTTAATTTCTTCACTACTTTCATATACTTCATCCCCTAAACCATATTTTTCTTTTACTTCTAAATCTATATATTCTTCTTTTGGTATATTTTTAAATGGAGGATCAGTAGCTGGATAACCTTGTTCTATTTGTATATCATTGTATACTTTATTTAACTGTCTTTGAATACTAAGAATATCATCTGTAGTAAAATCATCTGAATTTTTTTGCATTTTATCCAGCTGCTCTCTTAGTCTTAAATCTTTTTGTGTTAAATTAGCTAATGGACTTTCATTTTTATTAATTTCTTTATTTAAGGAATCAAGTTCTTTTTGTAAATCGTCTGCAGCTTTTTTGTCTTCTGGTTTTTGAGTAGCTAAATATTTTTTATTAGCTTGATTTATTTTTTCAATTAAATTGTTTTGTATTTCTAAAGCTGGATCAGTATCTGATCTTTTGTCTAAAGATTCTTTGCTTTTTTCAATATTTTTTTCACTCTCTAATTTACTAAGCTTTTCTAATTCTTTAATGTCAGTTTTTAATTGAATAGGTTTTTCTCCAATAAAAGCAAATCTTTTTTGAAACTCAGATTGCTCATTACCTTCTCCAAAATATGGTCTGTAGTATTTTGTACCATCTTCAAATTCTTCCTCTTTAAATGTTGAGGTTTTTCCATTAGGCTGACTCCCTAATGGAGTATTGTACATATTTCCTATTTCATCTATTTCATTTTGAGTATAAGAATCTCCTTCTGCGCTATGTGTCCAAGATTGTGTTTCTGAATTATAAGAAGATGAAAAAGTAGTATACTGATTTGTTTTAGTATCATATACTTTATATTCAACTTCTTGACTTTGTAAAATTGAACCTGAATTATTTGGTACATCTACAGTATTTATTTTTTTCAATCCATTTATTCGTTTTTGTATAGCTTCATTAGATTGATCTTTAGGCTTTTCAAATTCTAACATAAATGCTTTTGTAGAGTCTGCTACCGAATTGTATGTTGTATTAAGATAATTTTGTGCTTCTGATTCTTGTAATGCAAAATCAATTTGTGCCTTCCAATTAGTTTTCCAATCTGGAACAGCTTCTATTAATGCTTCTTTTCTTGTTTTAAAAGTATGTTGAAATAAACCAATACCTTTATTTTCAATATTATCACCAATTTCTACAGCGTCTATATAAAAATCAGACTCAGCTTTTATATTAGCAATAATACCAAGAGCTTTAGTATTAGTCATATTAGGCTTAGTCATAAGATATTGATATATATCTTTTGCTAATATTTTATTTTTTCCTGGTACAGCCATATTATCCCATATTATTTTTACGCCATTTAGCGTGGTTATCTTTAATCATTTTTACAATCTGATCAGAAGACATATTATCATTATACTGTTCACTTATATGATCGTATACTCCTGCTCCATCTTTAGCTTTAATTCCAGTATTTTTGCCATTTTTATTTAAAACAGTACCATCTTTAGCTACTGGCAATGGATTAGATTTGTGACTAGCTTCACCAGGAGTAATGTTTTTTTCTGTAACTTGATTTTTAAATATATTTGCAGCTTTTTTATTATTGCCTTCATTTAAAGCTTTTCTCATTTCAGATTCTTTATTATTTACAAGTTCATTACCAGTAAACTCTGCTTGTATATCTTTTTTACCTCCTTTAGCAAATGTTTGTGCAGATGCTTGTTGCATAGGAATTTGCCCTGTTCCATCAACATCCATATCATATTGACCTGAAGCATTTGGATTTATTTTTTTAATAAATGATTTAGCATAATTTGTAGCTTGATTTTTATTTCCAAAATCATTTTCATTCATTGGCTCGTTAAACATAACGTTTCTAAAAAGCTCACTACCATTACCTAAATGTTTTCTTTGGTAGTTGTTAATTGCTTCAGAAAAATTATTGTTTACTACAGCATCAAAAAACTTTTCATTTGTATCTCCAGTTCTTATATAGTCTTGTATAACAAATTGACTTTTAATAGGTAGATTTTGAAAAGCATTTCTACCGTGTTTTTTATTTATTATTTTTTTTGCTTCTGCTTCAGATTTTATATATTCTTCTTTTAGTGATGTTTTAGCAAATTCAAAGTCTATTGGTAAAATATCTTTTTTAGCTATCTTAGCTTCTTCTAATGTTTTGTAAGTACCTTTTCTTGAATAACCTATATTAACTTGATACTCATTATTGTTATTAGTAATGTATGGATCAAACTTACCATTAGCATTATAACCTTCTCCCTTTGGATTTGTTATACCTACCATAGTCTGAACATAATTAGGTATCATTTGTTGCTTTAAACCTGCCAATATTAAGGCTTGTGCGTTTTCTGGTATTAACTGTTCTGAATCCATATATTAAATTGTTGTTTGTTGTGATGTATATTGATTATCAACTTCCATTTCTGGTCCAATAAATCCCATCGAGCCACTTGCAAAATTAACTTTTTGAGCTCCTTGTGCAATAGGTTTTCCTGTGTATGGATCTACTGATTGTAT
>JGI24005J15628_10001061_pt1 | contig 14990 bp, 9 predicted proteins | sample LinPmetageLP40_FD_15628 | JGI IMG/M metagenome (IMG submission 15628)
ATGATTGGTACAACAGTTTTAGGTATTGGCACTGCTGGTTTGGGGTTAGGATTATTGGGTGCTGGTATTGGGGTGTATGGCGCAATAACGTATAATAACGACAAAAAAAAGAAAATAGAAACATTAAAAAATGGGCTTGAAAATTTTGAGTGGTGTAAAAAATATGATTCGAACAAAAATATGGTTGATGCAAAAGGATTCCATGAATTGTATTTAGAAACTGAAGGGATAAATGCGGGGAAAGAAAAAGTAGAAGCAATTAGTGGAAACTCGGATTATGTTAAAATCATAAATTATCCAGGACTACTAAAAGAAATCGATAAAATCGATAATTCTTATATTACTGATTTTTCTTTACAACCATTAAGTACTAAATGGTATTTTCCAACATGTTATGATTATAATCAAAAAACCGATTCATGCGATACAAAAGGGGGTAATAAAAATGGCGATGCTTGTGATGAGGCATTAATAATACCCCATGGATTAATTAATTTAACTAAAATAACAGACAATAGTTATGGACATCAAATTCCAAAAAAAATTGTATGGAGACCAAAAAAAGAATCAAAAGGAGGACCCAGTGATACACAAATGACATTAGAAAAAGCAGCCCAAAAGCAAGTTAATGCCTATATTCAAGAAAGAGGGAAAAAATGTAACCAACAATGGAAACAATATGAAATAGATCGTATTAATAATATAAATGATTGTGCATTGGTCAAGGGTAAATATAATCCAACTATTGATATTGCTGATTTTATAAAAAAAAGTCAATTAAAAGCAAAGGCTATTAAGGACAAAAAAGAACAAATAAAAAATGGTTTATCTGGTATAACTAAAAAAGAAGCAGCCGCTGCTTCGGCCGATGCTGCTTCGGCCGATGCTGCTTCGGGTGCTAATACATCTAAAAAGGAGGAAAAGGAAAAAGAGGAAAAAAAGATTTCTCCTCAAGAACAAAAACTGAATGAAGAAGAAATGAACAAGATGGTTAAAACCTGCGAAGAGATTGATTTAATGATTATCTCTATCTTAACCGCAACAAATATAATGGATAATAGTAAAGTAGAAAATAAAGATTTTATCGATTCTTTTATTGCTAATTATTTTAATATCGATAATAATAAAAAGGAAAATTTGAATGAATTTGAGATCAAAATAGAATTGTCAGATTCTCTATCGATTAATTCAAAAAATATTAACACTTTATTTTTTAAACAAAATTGGGAAAATACAAATAAAAAAGGATGGGTTATTGATTGGAATAAAGAACATATTTTAGAAATATTAAGATTAAATGAATTAATTGAAACCCAAAATATGAAAATAAAAGGACTTTCAGAAGAAGATACGATAAAATATAATACAGATAATCCAAATTTCCAGTTTGAAATACTAAATATGGTTACAAAACGTGATAATTTACAAACATCTTTTTCATATATGAATGAAAATGTAATAAAAAAAATAAATAACAATTTAATAACTAAAATAGTTCATGAAAATCCAGGCGGTAGCATAGTTTCTATATATGGCGACATCACGAATTCAGGAGAACTTGATAAACCATCAATATTACCTACTAACAATGATTTAATTGTACCAAATAAAGAGATAGATAAACATTTATTTATTACATCACTACAAGAAATAGTGAAAAAGGGACGTGGTGATAGATTCTTCAACCCAAAAGAAAAAAAAGGAAATTTAATAATAACGTGTATTAAATCACCGATTAATATAGATTTAGATGATATAATTGAACAAACTAAAGAAAAATTAACAACCATCCGAAATGATTATATTGAAGAATCTTTGTTAAAATCAAATAATGATTCCGAAAAGGAAGTATCAAAATATTTAGGAAAATATACTTGGTATAAACAATATTATAATAGTCCTAAAAAAGATATAAATCATGGATTTAATACATTGTATTCACATTTATTACATAAATTATTAGAACCTAACAATATAGTATTTGAAGATGAAACAAAGAACCGAGAGAATAATTATAATTTATTTAAAAAAAGCTTCCCAAAACAAGTAAACTCTATATTAAATTCTCAAAACAAAAATGAGATAATGTCAGACTACTCTAAAAAATATAGTGATGATGCAACATATGATTTTGTAGGATATACCTATATAAATGAATATGTGGAAAATACAGAGAAAAAGAAATTACCTGAAATACCAAAAGATATAGTACGTATATCTTTATCTAAATTAGCAAGCATGAATGATAGCACATCTCAAGAGGTTATTGATGCTATATTATTTGAAGAATATTATTCTAAAAAACAACATAATATGATTACAAATGCCAAATTATTGTTAAACAGTGAAGGTATAAATAATCCATCATTAATTCAAACCGCCAAAAAAGTATTGTTCCTTACATTACAAGATCATAATGAATACTTAAAATGGAGAAATAGTATTGATAATTCATGTTCTATGACCATGAGTGAAAATGATATAAGAAAACAATGGGAGGAATGGAAAGATAGTCTAACGTTACAACCAAAAAAATTGCCGACAGACGAAGAATTAGATGAATCTGGTTCATTTATTGGTTCTGCTAAATTATTCTACAATAAGGTAAAAACTAAAGCAAAATCTAGTATAGCTAAATTAGTTGACACTGTTACATCGGTTAAGGCTGAACCAATAATGGAACTTAATCCAGATTTTTCATTTAAAGAGTTTGTTAAGGATACATTATCTAATTTAAATAATTTGAATACCAAAAAACCAAAAAAATTAATCCATGAGTATATATTCAAAAGTATATTACAACATATCTTTCCAGATATGATAACCAAAAATATGACAGACCCAAATGCTCCAACATTTGATTTAAACTTACGCGCCTATACACAGACATTAGTGGATGAAAAAGCAAAAAAAAAATCAACCGCTGCGAATGCGAATGCGGCTAAGGCTCCCAAAGACAAACCGACGGGAACAATAAGTAGTGATGAAATTATTAAAATGGCCGAATTTGAAAAAGCGACAATAGAAGTAAATAAAGCAAATATTGGGACAGACACAGCTCAAGCTAGATTTAAAATTATGAAAAAATTAAAAAAACGCATGTTTGAAAATTTGTATACAAAATATAAGGTGTATGTTAGCAAAAAAGATGATCAAAAATGGAAACAAAAAATCTGGATATATTTTATTTCAGATGAATATAAAAACGACAAAAGTGATACATCAATAGATCCATCCACGGATCAATTCACAGTTAATATTAAGAATTATATTAAATTAAAAGATATAATATTGATAAACTTAGTACATAAATATTTATTTGAAGCGATTGATTTTATTATAGATAAATTTAAATTAATTGATGGACAATGTTTCATTATTCAAAATTATATAAACCATTTTAATTATCCTAATATTAATAAACCAAATAATTTTGTTACACTATGTAATAAAGTATCTGAACATATAAATACCATAGATTGTTCACATTTATATCCATCCGACAAAAAAAAACAAAAAGAAGGTGGTTATGCATCTAAATCAATAAAAAAAGAATTAAAAATAGGACAAACGGATGTATTAGCAAAAGAGGAAAAAAATATCATAAAATATATGCGTATTTTATATGAATTAAAACGATATTGGAGTGATTATAATCTAAATAAAATAGAAGATATGGCTATTACAAAACTATTCCAAGATACACAATATAAACAATCATTTATAACCTTTTTATGGGCACAAAGAGATATTAATAGTAATAAATTGGGATTTAGTGGTGTTGGATTATTCAATAAATTAGAATGGCATATCCCAAATGATATTAATTTAACAGGTATACGAAGAATAGATTTGATTTACAAAGAAAATATTATTAATCTTAAACAATTTTATAAAGGAAAAAGCCAAAAGAGCACAACAGCAACATATTCAAAAATATTTAATGATATTCATTGTAAAGAATTAATAGACCATATGACAATATTTAATTATATATTTACTGATGCTATGACGGGGGTGGACACTGGTAAATTGGAATCGTTACGTAAAAAATGTATTGATATTATTAACAAAAATCCAATGTATTCAGTCAATTATCTATCTATACTTAAATCACCTAAAATAGATATAAATATGTTTAATGCTAAGGTGATGGAGGAAGAGGTTACCGCAATCAAAAAGGCTGTATTAGTTGATATATCTGCCGACACTGTATCAGATAAACTGGATGTGGACGGGTCATTTGAAGAATTAAAGGAAGAAGAAGAAATGAGTGGTGGTGGCATGAAATATATACCAATGGAATTAATCTAAATACATATAGTTAGAACCATCATATTCAATATACAGATTTTCAACCAATTTATCAATCGTTTTTGTTATTAATGTATTATCTACTTTATATTTTTCTTTTATGAGTCCAACCAATACACTATCAATCATACTTTTTTTATTTTTTAGTAACCGAACACAATAGGCTTCTATTAATTCTTGTTTAGTAAATACTATTTCTTTTTTTTGTGATTTGGATATATCTTTTTTTTTAGCTTTCAAAAATTTAATGACAATATTTTTTGATGATAGTGTTGTATTTAATGTACATATATTAGAATCTACTTTATCAATGATATTGTAATGTTCTAACAGTTTAGAATATGGTTTATTTAATACAACACTATTATTAATATTGAATTTATACAATATATTCGCTATTTTTAATGGACATGTAATTTCAATTGTTGTATTATCATTCACATAGTAATTTAATATACACGAAGATAAATCATGATTCCAATCAAGTTTTTTAGTGCTATATTTACAATTATAAAATGTGGTAAAATGTTCAGTTAATGTATTATATTCTTTGTTAAATACTGGTGATGAAAAAGGTGTATTGTATGGATCTATATTCCATATTCCATCTGTGGCAAGAATAATGGTTGATGGTACATCATAAATAGAATTAAATTCATTACTAGTTTTAATAGATTCTTCTAAATCAGTTTTTATTTTTTTCAATTTATATAATATAGAATGACTATTTGATTTCCAATCACTACATATTTGTTTTATTATATTTATTTCAATCTTTATATAGGTTAGATTGAAATTATATTTGTATAATCGCTTTACTAAATAATTTTTATAGTAAATTGGAATTAACTCATTATCTTTAAATTTTTTGAAATACAATAATAAACTGCTATAAAAATAAGGTTTATTTACCTTTTTGTATAATACATTTCTAATATATTTATCATAACTGTCACAAACACTTTCAGCATCTTCAAAAATATTTTTTGGAACAATGGTGTCACAATTATAATATACAATAAATTCTATATTCATACATTCATCGTAAATCATATGTGATAAATAAAATACTTCTAAAATATCACTAAAATTAGTTAGACTATTATATAATTTATTGAAATAATCGTTTATTTTTAGTTTTATGTATTGTGTATCATTACAATAGTTTATTATTTTTGTTAATAATTTAATATCATCATATAAATTGGTATTTTGTATGGGATGTAACAAAATACGATCATATTCAATTTTCATTATATCGCTAAATTTATATAAAATTCGTTTTTTGAATAGTGATATATATTTTTTCTTTAAACACTCTAAATTTAGTATATCAAATGTACTCATGTAAAATATATTAAAATTATCGATCATTGTCACTAATACATTAATTGAATCGTATGGTTTTTTGCTAAATTCAATACAACAATTTTCAATATGTTCTAATAATACATCTCCAATATGGATATCAAAAAAAGTGGTATCTATTATTTTTTTGTGTATACACATAAATATAGTGTCCAAAAACTCATTTAATAAATATATTGGACTATCGATTTGTTGATTACTAAAATCTAAGTATTTTATAAATATAGTATTGAATAATTCTATATTTTTAAATATAATGCTGTTAAACCAATTTTCAATACCATATTTATTATAATCAATAATAGTGAATGAACTATCTAATATAGATAGTTCTTTATTTACATAACTAAATATGTTGTTGATAATTGCTATATTTTTAATATACAAATTTGTTTGTTCATAATAATAATCTAGTATATCTTCTTTATATTTTATATTATTAGATATTTTGTCATTGAAAATAATTATAATATTATCTAATGTATTGAAAATATTTTTGTAACTATTTATTGTTAGTTGACGGCTATCATACGATTTGTATTTTTGAATTCTTAAACTTGATTCATACATATATGTATAGAAATCTGATTTATTGAAATCTTTGTTATTAAGTAAATTATTTATTTCTACATGTATGGTATTCAAGATATCATCTATATTCATATATTAATTATTTATTATTTTGTTAAATATATTCAATTTTAATTATTATTTCACTAATCTTTAAAATAATAATTTAAGGCTTATAGTGTTATAATAATTAATGGATTTAAATTGTTATTTAATAGAACCTGCCGAGAATTTTATTTCATTGTTATGTAAACCAATCTCAACATATTTTAATAGTAATAATGAGAAAAACAGTCTTTATAACAAATGGAAATTTAATTTTATAGAATTGTACAACAACAAAAGCGAATTTTTATGTATGGCTCATACCGAACTAAACCATGATAAAGGAGATGAACAAAAAATATTGGAAACAAATTACTTTGATAATTATTTAATTGTTAAAAAAAATTTTAGATTTATATCTGACAGTTTAAATATATGGAATAACAATATTTTAATAGATGATGATAATTTTATATTAAATATAGAAGATTTTAGCGACAATCCGAACAATAATGAAATGATATTTGATTTAATTAATAAAGAAAAAGAGAACAAACATTTTATAGAAATAAATATGTTTAGATTTATAGTGTTTGTATACCAATATTTGAATATTTTTGAAGAACGCTCTATAAATAATAATTTATGGAATTATTCATTGCGTTCTAGTACATTTTCTTACAAATGTTTTTTTATAGGCATATTTACATTGATCATACAATATGTTTGGGTTGGGGCGTTAGTATACAGTGTTGTAGATGATTATTCCACGACTGATAATATATTAATTATGATAATATCAGTATTATCCACAATATTGTCATTATTATACAGTTATAATTCTATAAAATCCTATTTTTATTCACGATATTTGTACAAATTTTTAATACGTGTATATGATGATTTTCCAGAAATAGCATTATCAAAAAATGAAAGAATGGAAACACAGTATGAAAAACGAAAAATAACGATGAAAAGATATCATATTGTATATAATTGGTGGGCTGATTTTTTCTCAAATTTCATATTACCAATTGGTATTCCAATGATCAATTTTTTCATAATATTGAATTCAGAATCAATAATAGATGCTATACTTAATTCAGTCGCTATATTTTTTATAGTTCAAATTGATGAAGATCTATATAATTATAGTGATTATGACAATGAAAAAAATAGTATTAATTTTACAAGATGGTTAATATCAGTCGTTTATTGTCACTATTTTCCATTATTTAAAGATATATTTCAATTAGAATCGGAAAAATGGTTTGCTAAAATTTTTAAATTATCTAAAAAATATAAAAATAATAAAATTGCAGTAAATGAATATAATTAGATCAATATTTATAAAAATATTTTAGAGCATTAATATATATGAATAAAGTGTTATTACAATTATTTGGCGCATTACTAATATTTGTATGTGTTGTATTTTCTATACTAAATTATGCTATCAAAAATAGACAGTTTACGTGTAATCGTTATATATTAAACACCTATTTATACATTATTTTAACATTCATCATTATGGCTATACAACTATTATTGATGGAATATAATGGTATTAAATTTAATCCTAGTTTAATGTTGTTTATTGGAATATTTATATTAACACTTGTTTTTATTGTATTATTACATAAAATATCATCCTTAAATATAGTATTAAAACATTTTGTTTGGTTAGTATTTATTCTATTCCTAGGGTTAATATTTTACCCAATGTATACATCTTTTATAGATAAAAAAGAGATGATTTTAAGTGCTATTTTAACAACAGTGTTATTATTTATTGGATTGTCAGCAATAGCCTATTTAAAACCAGAATATATATCGTTATCATGGGGGCCTGTATTATTATTACTACTTATTGGTGGTATTATAATGGAATTATCATTACGATTTATTATGAATAAAGGTAATAACCGTTCAAAATGGTTTAGAGTAATGTCTTATTTTTTCATTATTGTATTTATGGTATTTATATTATATGATACAAAACGATTACAAATAAATGCTAAAAATTGTGTTATTGCTGATTATATCAAAGAGTCATTGGGATTATTTTTAGATGTATTCAATATATTTGTCCGAATACTAAGTCTTGGAAGATGATATAATTATACATTACTTTGATCATTAGAATGATTAGATTGTTCTTCATCTAATTGTTCTTCATCTATTTGCTCAGAGTCTTGATTGTCTAATGAGCGATTATTTAGTTGATTAAATGTGTTGTAATTTTTATCATCTATATTTATTATTACATTATCATTTAATTGATGCTTCATAATAGTAGACGATCCTTTAGTATCTGAATGATATACAGTTTTCTTGGTATTTTCGAGTTTCTTTTTTTTGTCATATTGTTCCACAATAAACTGTGGAACAAAATAATTACATTTACTTTGTATATCCAATATTTGTTCTTCTAATTTATCAGTAAAATCCTCTTCGTTTGGCATCTCTATTTCAAATTTAATACTAATAATTAGATTATTATATTGCTCTGCAACAGTTCTATGAGCTTCCTTTTTAGCACTATATTGACATGCTCCAGCCAATGACTGTAATACAGATGATATAGAAGCAACTATACCTACACCAATTCCAAATCCATTTTGTGCACCAGTGCTAACATATTGCGATGTCGATAAGAAAGAAGCAATTCCAGAAAGCGCAGTGATTGCAATAGATGGGGCAAAAATATTAAAATTCATTTTTTCATAATATTGCGATGCTCTAGAATGTAATGAACTAAGACGTTGTAATCTTTCTAAGATTCTATTGTAAAATATATATTTCTTTTTGTTAAACCATGGTGGGTATACATAAGTATCAGTAAATAAACTATTACTAATATTAGATTTAATAGAAATATCCGACATATATAAATAATCAATTAAAGTATTTAAGAATATAAAACGAATACATTCAATGGGCGTTTTTTCAAATATTGGATTTTTAGGTGGTATATTAATTTTGACTGGGATTATAACTAGTGGTTCTATAATTGGTGGTGGAGTTCATATTTTTAAACATTTTAATGATTATAAATGTGGACATTTAAATTATGGAATATTAGCGGGTGTTGTAAGTTTGGGATTGCTTTTGATTAACGTAACATTATATGCTTTAACATGTGTCAAAAAATCGTCATTAGTATTTCCATCATTATGTATAATTGGTAGTGCGATATATAATGGATATTTGTATGATAAATTAGATTCACAATGTACTGTTTATTATGAAACCGAAAATAAAAAATTATGGGATTTTTATATTTATTATGCTTTGGCATTATTAGTTATTATAGTTTTAATTGTAACAGGGTTTATATGGAATTGTTGTAAAAAGAAAAAATAAATATGTGTAAGCACATCTAACAATGTTTGTTTATAAATTCTATAGCATCTTTACATGATATTCGTTCATCTGAACTATATTCTAAACATAAATATACAAGACGAATTAATTGATATTTTGTATATTCATCATAACGTGTTTTATCATACACAAAAAAACGATCTAAAATATTAGACCCATATCCAGGAATTAATGATTTATTTTTCATTGTTTTAATATTTAATGGTTTGTATCGTTTGTCATAATGAACTTTTATAAAAGAGTTAGAATCGATATATTCAAATGTTGGACATCCTAATATATATTGAATATATATTATTTGATCTAAATCATGTGATGCTGGAAATAATGGCTTACCTTTTATTATTTCAAATATCATACACCCCATGCTCCACATATCTATTTTTTCATTATATGGACTACCAAATATTATTTCGGGTGATCTATACCATCGTGTTTGTATAAAATGCTGTTTTTCTATATATTTGTTAGTTAAAACCTTTGATAGGCCAAAATCACCAATAACAATATCAAAGGTTTCGTTTTTGAAAAATACATTTTCAGGTTTCAAATCCCCATGTATTATTTTAGGATTGCTACTGGTCAAAAAATCTAATCCATATAGTATATTTTTAATAAGTTTTACTTTATCCATTGTTGAACTATCACATATCTTATCTTTCTCACTATATAAATTACCACTATATAACTTAAATACTATTAAATTATGATATCTAAATTTAGCACCATAATAAAATAATGTAAAAACATCATTCGTCATTTTATAGTCTTCCTTTCGTTTTCGTAATAGTTCTAAAATATGATATTCATTTTCAAATATCATATTATTTTGATCAGCATCTAATTTCTTTAAATTGCTAAATATTTTAATAGCCTTTTCCCTTTGATATTTATGATCATATACTTTTACAACATCTCCATAACTACCTTTTCCTAATATTGATTTTATTTGATATCTATATTCAATATGGTCATTGTTTATTAATCTGTATCTTTCATTATCAGTGAAAGTTTCACTATCTTCTAAAAAATCTTGGTATGATTTGTATTTATTAATCTTATTTTCTTTTTTTCCAATATAATAAATAGTATTATAATTTTCTATTTCTTCTTTTTCAATATGTGTTAATTCCGAACTTATAGAATCAATATTAGGGGGTTTGTCTAAATCATATAATTTATCCATCTATATTTATAAAAGAAAAATCTTTAACATTTTTTTTTTATATGTATATAATAATGAAATTTAATGTACCATTATGTTTAGTATTAATAAGCATTCTTATATTAGTATTGATTACATTATGCTCTAAAAGAGAATTTTTTAATGATAAAGTATCAAAAGAATTAATACCATCGGTAAAACGTCCATATGTTAATATTTTTGACAATAATGGAAATAAACTCAATGTTATTTTAATATCAAAACCATTCAAAAATGAAGATGAATTTAAATTGTACAAAGAACACAAAGATAATAATATATTTTTAGGTATTTGTAGTTATTTAGAATTTCCAAATTTACCATCAAATCCTTATGAAAGTTTCAAAAATAATTATGAAAAATATAAATATACCGAAATATGCGAAGGATGGATACATGGATTCAGAAATCCAGACAATTATTTTCCACCAGATATACCATTACATTTTGCCAGTGAATCTGATTGGATAGACTGTAATGTATCTAAACCAATAAAAGACCAAGAAAAAATATATGATTTTATTTATATATGTTTAAAAGTAGATGAACAAAAATCAAAATGTGATGATTGGGCAACATATAATAAAAATTGGACATTAGCCAAAAAATGTTTAGATGTATTTTGTAATGATTATAAATTAAAGGGACTTTTAATAGGCCGAAAAGGATGCGAATTGCCGAATGGATGTAGTTATATGAAAACTACAAACATGTTAAAACATGGAGAATTACAAAAAATTTATAGTCAAGCAAAATTTTTATTTTTACCAAATGAAAAAGATGCTTCTCCACGGGTATTAACTGAAGCATTGGCATGTGATATACCATGCCTAGTAAATAAAAATATATTAGGTGGATGGAAATATGTGAATGAAAATACTGGAGAATTTTTTAATGATGAAACTGATATTTCTGGGTCACTAGATACATTAATGAATGGTATAGATAATGATAAATATAGACCAAGAGATTATTATGTCAAGAATTATAGTGTAGAAAACTCTGGTATGAAATTAAAAAAATTCTTATACAAACATTGGGGAAATAGAATAAATATTCCTGAAAACGATATAAAATATGTTAGTCCAGAATTTTCTAAAAAAGACTTTCAAACATGCAAATCAGCGGTATTATAAGAATTATAGAATTATAGAATGTATTATCGTAATGGAAGAATTAATGATCCAACATATTCACTTACCCAATCTAAATCATCTTTCAACGATGATGTGTCATCATGATCTTCCAATGAGTCTGATTCATCATGATAAACTAAATCATATATAGAATAACACATTTTTTTTAATTCTTCAGTCTCGTTTACTTGGTCCATATGTTTAGTTAAATCAATATCATATTCCTTAAGATTTCCATATTCATTAATATTTGTATGTCTAAAAATAGTTTCTTGTATCAAATCATTACACTGAAGATAATAACCATTATCAATCCGTTTTAGACAGTCAAACATTGTGAATATAGTATTTGAACTTAAATAATTGTGTTTATAGTAAAATTTAATATATATATCACCCATTTCACTATCATCTAGATCTATATCTTTTTTATTAATATACACACCATGTAGCATTAAATATACGTTTTTTTTTCCAATAGCAACCGGATATGGAGTATCATTATATATTGGCGAATAAAAATCTACAATTGTATCATCATATGGTATAGTAAAATTATAGATTCTATCTCCAATATATGTGTATGAACCATTTACAGATTTCATTAACATTGTATTACCAATACAACATGTTTCATGATCTTTTCCTTCAAATAATTCGACAAAATAACATTTTAGCAACATATTACTATAAAAACTAGACACATCTTTATCCCAATATAATGAAGTATTGTCAAGATGTGTCAGCGTCGCCAAGTTACCATTATCTGAATGTGTTTCTTCTTCATCACATATTGTTTGTTTGGGAATCCCATAAACAGATAGCCATCCTTTTTCATCATTTATATATACATTGTAAGGCGTTGAACCTTTATAACATGTTTCATATACTGGCAAATCCATCAATAGTTCTGGAATAACCTTTTCCCCACAATTGTTTACCATTATTTTATAATTATAATAAATAAAATGAAAATATTCAATTTTATAATTAATTATTAATCTATTTAAATTATTATTTAAACATAGATTAACTTACTAATACAATGAAATCATTATATTTATTCGTTTTACTAACATTTATATCTAATACAAACGGANGGACTATTTTATCACCTTTGAANTCTATATCNCAAAATTATAATGTAACTATACGATATTACAATACCACAAATTGTTTTTCAGAACCATATAGTATTATTTCAACACCATTAGATGTATGTGACTATAGCAATATGTGTATACCATTCAAAAATACAACAAGCCTTTTTAAAACTTGTAGCATAAATAATACATTCAAAAATAATAATCTAAGTGTTGTATTAACATTACTTATTACATTTTTAATATTTGTTTTGTACAAAGCATGTTGTAATACATGTTTAGATAATTATTGTTATTCAGCATATGATTCGATCTATTATTGTATATTCAACAGAGATCCAAAACCAAAAAGAGCACACCCATTTAATTATAGTAGTCTTTGATTCATTTATTTTTAGTTTAATATTTTTTAGTTTAATATATTTTAGTATATTATATGAGTTGTGATGGGAAAAAAAAAGGTGAATGCCTTAAAAGTGGATTGTGTGAATGGGAATTAAGAACACTCGTGGGTCATAGCAAAAGAAAAGGCTTTTGTATTCATAAAAAATCTAAATCAAAAAAAAAGTGGCAAAACGCTCTTTCTAAAATTAGAAAATCAAACAAGGCAAAGAAAAATTGGAAAAAAGCAATGTCTAATGTTAGAAGAAGAAAACCTATAACTATTTATTTTAATCAGTTAAATAATTTCCCTGTCTTCCAAAATATGACAAGTAATACACGTGAAGGAAATAATGACAACTCATTTGGTGAATCTCCATTTATTTATCCTCTTGTAAAAGATTGGAGTGCTAAAAAAGATGATTTTGTATTGTTAAACACTATATTAGATACATCAACATCTAAATCAACATTAAAGACTCTATACAAATCCATGGCAAATCTCACAAAAAGAAAACTAATTACTTTAATAAACATCTGCTTGAGATTAGGCATTGAATTAGAATCTGAACTATGGATTCATTTAACTCAAGACTACTTTAATAGAATAAATGCTATTAAATTGAAAGATAGTGAAACCATCATAGACATAATGAAAGTGGAATTATACAATGATGGATTAGCTAACTATATTTATGAGAATTTTAGCGATGAATATAAATTAGTTAAATATTTAGAAAATGGAGAAGATTCAACTACAGAAGTAACACAATCTATTATTGATTCAATATATAATATTAAAAAATTAAAAGGAAGTTGGTATAGCTCTACAACACTGCCAGGACAGTTTACAGAACAAGATGGTTATAACGAGATAAAAAGATATGGTGGAGTAGCGACTCCTCCATATGGAAATGTTGTAATACCATACTTAATAACATCTATAGGTGTCGATGCTTTCAATGATTGTAACATGATGACTGGAATTACAATTCCAGATTCTGTTACATCTATTGGTAAAAGGGCTTTCAAATATTGTAAATCATTGAATAATATTATTATACCAAATTCAGTTATCACCATTGGATCTAATGCCTTCTCAAGATGTAAGTCATTAAAAAACATAACTATCCCAAATTCTATTACAGAGATTGAAATGGGAACATTTGATGAATGTGTTTCATTAGAAAGATTAAATATTCCAGAATCGATAACCACAATAGGAGAAACAGCTTTCCATGGATGCATCTCATTGGAAAGAATTACCATCCCTAATTCCGTCAAGAAAATAGAACAGGAAGCATTCTTTCGATGTAGTTCTTTAAAAAGAATCACAATACCAGACTCAGTAGACACCATCATGGAGGGTGTTTTCCGAAGATGCCTCTCGTTGGTAAGCATAACACTCCCCCAATCTATCACTAGCATCGAAAACTATACTTTCGCTGAATGCTCTTCCTTGACAAGCATTACCATTCCAAA
>JGI24005J15628_10001063_pt1 | contig 14946 bp, 24 predicted proteins | sample LinPmetageLP40_FD_15628 | JGI IMG/M metagenome (IMG submission 15628)
TATGATATTAAAGATTTAAATAGGTAATGTATGGAGACTCTCAGGATGGATTACAGATTTACAGCAATACTAATTATAATGTTTATATGTTTAACTTTGTTTGCAAAACCAGCATATCCTAAAAACGAATACCTTAACAACGGAACTAATACTTGTAGCACTGGTAGTGTAGAGGCATCTATTGAAAAAGAAGATAGAAATGGTAGATACAATCATTATTACGATACCAACAATTATAATAATGATGATGAGAATTACAGAGCAACGATAAGATGGAGACATCAACTAGGTTCAGCTTGTACAAAAGAATTTAGACAAGTGCAGCAAGAGAACATGGAACTCAAACAACAGCTAGAGTTNATGAAGATGTGTGGTAGAGTTAACAGCAATCCGAGTCTTGCACAGAATGAAAATTTTAGATTATTAGTATCAAAATGTATTGGTGTTACTCCAGTTAAATTAGATAACAGACCCGCAGATGGTAAAAGTAAATGGGATGAATTGAAAGATGATTACAAAAAAGAAAATCCTGACATTAAATTAATGAATGATAAAATCATAGGACCTAAAAATGAAAATTAGTGAAAACACCTCTGTAAGTATGCCAGTTAAAAATATGCTAATGATTATTGCTGGTGTTGTAGCTGGAGTGTTCGCATATACTGAGCTCACTTCAAGATTGGTATCTCTAGAGACATCACGTGAGTTATTTGAAAATGATTTACTTAAAAAATCTGAACAGGTTCCGGTAGACCAGGAGCAACATTTTTTATTGGAAGATCTTTATAAGTCTGTAGAGAAAATGGAACAGACCCAAGAGATGAATATGACAAACAAAGTCAACATAGAATTTTTAAAAGCACAACTAGAAAAAGCATTGGATGATGTTGAACAATTAAAAGATAAAGTAAGAGCAAATGGAAGTGGTAGTCATGACTGAGTTAATTGTAGCCCTGCTTATGATTGTACAAGGAGAGATCAAGGAAGCACGTATCCAGGAGTCAATGTCTGAATGTCTCAAAGGCAAGCGTACCGCAAAACGTCAGTTAAAACCTGAAGGACATGTTAGATATCAATGCATAAAATCTATGGCAGAACTTGAGACAAATATAGATGGATCTTTGTCGATAAAAAAGTTAATATTAAACTAAGAAAGATATAAATGAATTTAAGTCGTAACTTCACTCTTTTAGAACTTACCAAATCAGATACAGCCGTACGTAAGGGTATTGATAATGAACCTAATGCTGATCAGATAGATAAACTAAAAATGCTTTGTGAAAATATTTTACAGCCAGTGCGTGATCATTTTGGTAGAGTTAAGGTGACTAGCGGGTATCGTTCACCAGAACTTTGTGCTGCTATTGGTAGCTCAGTTAATTCACAACACTGCAAAGCTGAGGCTTGCGATTTTGAATGTGTAGGAGTTGATAATGCTGAAGTAGCTGATTGGGTAAAAATGAACTGTGAAACGGATCAATTGATTCTCGAATACTACACGCCTGGACAACCCAATAGCGGATGGATCCATGCAAGCTACATACCTTACCACCCAAGAGCTCAGTATATGAGAGCATATAAAGAAGAAAACAAAACTAAATACAAACCAATTACAGGAAAAGCAATCGACCTTGTATGAAACTAGATTTATTTTCTATTCCAATTTACATTTCAAATGTAGATGTAGATAAAATAAAATTAAAAAATCAAACATTTAAGAAAAGATGGCTGTCTGGTACAGAGGCATCACATGAATCAGAAGTAAAGATAGATGATGAAAGTGCAACATATCTTCTAGGCTGTGTATCTAAATTAATAAGTAAAGATATAAGGGGACCACATAATTTAGAGTTAAGTAATATTTGGGAAAACCATTACAAAGAAAATGATTTTCAAGAAATACATAATCACCCGCAATCTCATTTTTCTTTTGTTATTTATAAAAAAATAGATAAATCTAATACTGTCTTTATAAACCCATCAGTAAAATTAATAACCTCGTACTATGAAACAAACTTATGTGATAACTTAAGTGTTTTTGAAGAAAATTTTAAACCAGAATGTAGGCAAGGACAGTTACTGGTGTTTCCAAGTTTTGTTGATCATATGGTTTTAAAAAATAGTAATTCTGATACAGTATCTGGCAACATAAATATAAAAATGGTAAAGTAAATTATGGCAATAGGACGAGGACAAATAACAGCACAAATAGATGGTAAGCTTAGGGGAGCTAGAGGTGAAAAAAAGAGAAGATTACAAGTCAAAAAGAAACCTAATAGCAAAAAACCTAAGGTCTTCAAAGTTTAGTCAAAAAGTGGTACAATCCAAGAAATTGTACAACCGCAAAAAGGATATTAATGGCAACTTCAGGGACTACAGCATTTGATTTATCTATAGAAGAAATCATACAAGAAGCTTACGAAAGATGTGGAATGGCCACAACTAGTGGTTACAGTCTTAGATCAGCAAGAACTAGTCTTAATTTATTATTTGCAGAATGGGCCAACAGAGGTATCCATCTTTGGAAAGTATCCCTACATGAAAACACGTTAGTATCAGGTCAAGCAGAATATGCTGTTGACTCAGCTGTAAGCGATGTTCTTGAAGCTTTTGTCTCTACAACTGCAGCAGGTGCAAACTCAATAAACACACAAGACGTATCTTTAACAAAAATTGATAGATCTGCTTATGCAGCATTACCAAATAAATTAGCTAAAGGACAACCTTCACAATACTATGTTGATAGACAAGAAATTCCTAAAATATATTTATACCAAGCACCAGACTTAAATACTTACACAGTTTTAAAATATTATGTAATCAAAAGAATACAAGATGCCGGAGCTTACGGAAATGATGCAGATGTTGTATTTAGATTTTTACCCTGCATGGTAGCAGGTCTTGCTTATTATTTAGCAATGAAAAACGCACCTCAACTTGTGCAACAAAATAAATTAATTTATGAAGATCAATTAAAAAGAGCTCTTGATGAAGATGGACAAAGAGCATCTACATATATTACACCTCAATCTTTTTACCCTAATGGAATATAATTATGGCTAAATGGGCAACAGGAAAAAGAAGTCAGGCAATATCCGACAGATCAGGCATGGCATTTCCTTACATAGAGATGGTCAAAGAATGGAATGGTTCATTAGTTCACACTTCTGAATTCGAACCTAAGCATCCACAAATTAGAAGAAAACATGTAACTGCTGATGCAATTGCTTTACAAAATTCTAGAAACATGAAGTTTCAAACACCTACCAATATAGATGGAGTAATTGCTTCATCAGGTGGACAAGGAATGGCAAATGCTAACCTAACTCTTCCTGGAGACTTTGCTTTTATTTCAGCACAGCCAGGAGAAGATGTAACACTTAGTGGTGTAGTGATAAGCACTATGAAACCTGCTGATCCATCTTTACAAAATAGAAGAAGAGAGTTAAGTGTTGTTGTAGGATTAACGGAAGTGAGTATTACATAATGGCTATTACACATTCAGATTTTTTAACACAAGTAAGAAACTATACTGAAGTTAGTAACACAGTTTTAACTGATACAATTGTAAATGATTTCATAAGATCTGTAGAATTAGATATTGCAGGAAAAGTTGATTATGATGATTTGAGAAAATATGTAACATCTACTTTTACGGCAGGTAATAGATACGTCATATTACCAGGTGATGCTATAATAGTGAGATCTGTTCAAAGTATAGACGGTAGTAATAACAGAATTTTTCTAGAAAAAAGAGATACAAGTTTTATTTCAGAATTTGCCCCAAACGATAATACAACTGGACAACCTAAATATTGGGCTAATTGGGAAGATAACGTTCAACAAGGTCAAGTAATTTTAGTTGCACCTACCCCTGCAAGCGCAGATACTGTGCAAATTAATTACATTAAAACACCACCACAATTTACAAGCACTTCAAATACTTACATATCTACAAACCAAGAATCAATGTTATTACATGGCGTTTTAACTGAAGCCTTTAGATACTTAAAAGGCCCTATGGATATGTACAAGCTGTATGAAACAAAGTATAATGAAGAGGTACAGAATTTTGCTCTACAACAAATGGGCAGAAGAAGACGAGCGGAGTATGATGATGGAGTACCAAGAGTAAAAATTCCTTCACCATCTCCGAATACTAATTAAAAGGAGAAATATTATGGCAATAACAACAAATGCAATCTGCGATACTTTTAAAAAAGAGTTGCTGCAGGGCAGTCACGATTTTGATGCTAACGGCTCAGGTGGAGATACATTCAAATTAGCAATGTACACCAGTTCAGCAACATTAGGTAAATCAACAGCAAATTATTCAACTAACCCAGGCGGGGGAAGTAACACTGAAGTAACTTCACCATCAGGTTATACTGCAGGCGGAAAAGCTTTAGTCAACAGTGGAGTGAAAGTATCTTCAAGCATAGCTATTACTGATTATGCTGACTTATCTTTTCAAGGAGTTACATTAACTGCAAGAGGAGCTTTAATTTACAACACTCAAACTAATGGTGGTTCGAATACCACTGATGCGGTGGCTGTGTTAGATTTTGGTGGAGATAAGACTGCAACATCTGGAACATTTACAATCCAGTTCCCTGCATTCACTACATCTGCTGCGATTTTAAGAATAGCATAATTTTAAAGGAGTTAACATGGCATTGGTAGTACACGATAGAGTAAAAGAAACTTCAACGACAACTGGAACAGGTACGTTAAATCTTGGTGGAGCAGTATCAGGTTTTGAATCATTTGTTGCAGCTATCGGTAATTCTAATACTACCTACTACGCTATAACAGCCTCGAACGGAGATTTTGAGGTTGGCTTAGGAACTGTTACAGATGCAACACCCGATACATTAGCAAGAACTACTGTTATCACATCTTCAAATTCTAACAATGCAGTTAACTTTTCAGCAGGAACTAAAGATGTATTTTGTACAATGCCTGCATCTAAATCTGTTATTGAAGACGCAAACAATCATGTAACTTTACCTCATGATTTATTTATTGAGGGTGGTCTTATTGATCTTAAAAATGATGGCGGTGCTGTATCACAGATTAAATTCTATTGTGAGTCTAGTAACGCTCACGCACAGACACTTATTGGTGCACCACACTCAGAGAGTGCTACTAACACTTTAACACTGCCAAGCTCTGGTGGTAATTCTGTTTTAGTCACAAATAGTTCAACATCAATATTGACAAACAAAACAATTAATGCATCACAATTAGTTGATGCAAGTATCGCTACTGGAAAATTAGCAGATGATTCCGTGACATTAGCTAAGATGGCTCCAGGCACAGACGGAAATATTATTTCATTTGATACTTCAGGAAATCCAGTTGCAGTAGCAACAGGTAGTTCAGGACAAGTATTAACTTCAGCAGGTGCTGGAGCAGTCCCTTCTTTTCAAACACCTACAGTAGGAGATATTACTTCTGTTGTAGCTGGTACAAACTTATCAGGTGGCGGCACATCAGGTGACGTTACACTAAATTTAGCTGATGCTTCTACATCTGCTAAAGGAGCTGCATCTTTTAGTTCAGATAACTTTGCTGCTAGTTCTGGAGCAATAACAATTAAAGATCTAGGAGTAGCTACAGCAGAAATTCAAAACGATGCAGTAACTCAAGCTAAGATTGGCGATGATGCAGTAGGTGCAGACCAACTTGCAGCAGACGCTGTAGTAACTGCTTCTATTGTAAACAGCAATGTAACTGTTGCCAAAATGGCAGCGAACAGTGTCGACAGCGATCAATACGTTGACGGTTCAATAGACACAGCCCACATTGCAAATGATCAAATTACGAATGCCTTAATGGCAGACGATGCTATAGACACAGCCCAGATTGCGGACAATGCTGTTTCATTAGCTAAAATGGCATCAGGTACGGATGGAAATATTATTTCATTTGATGCTTCAGGTAATCCTGTAGCAGTGGCTACTGGAAGTTCTGGACAAGTTTTAACTTCAGCGGGAGCTGGAGCAGTACCATCTTTTCAAACTCCAACAGTTGGAGATATAACTTCTGTTGTTGCTGGTTCAGGTTTAACAGGTGGTGGTACGTCAGGCGATGTAACATTAAACGTTGGAGCTGGTACTGGTATCGATGTTGCAGCAGACGCTATTTCTGTTGATGTATCTGACTTTATGGCTAATGGTTCAAACAACAGAATTGTTACCGCAACTGGTGCTGATGCACAAAATGCAGAAGCTAATCTTACTTTTGATGGTTCTACTTTAGCTGTTTCAGGAGCTTTGACTACAACTGGTAATATTACTGTAGACCACGTTTTACCTCAAGCAAACGACACTTACGATTTAGGAGCTGATGGCAATGTTTGGAGACATGTGTATACTGGTGACTTACATTTAACTAACGAAGCAAAAGCTGAAGGTAACGCTGTTGATGGTACAAAAGGTAATTGGACTATTCAAGAGGGTGCAGAACATTTATTTATATTAAATAATAAATCTGGTAAAAAATACAGATTCGAATTGAAAGAGATGTAATGATTTTTAACTTTGACCAAAAACAATACGATAGTGAAAAGTTGTCTGATAAAGGTAAAGTGTATTTACAAAAAATACAAAGTGTTGTTTCTAAAATGAGTAATTTAAGTTTTGAGTTCAACGATTTAGAAATCATACAAAAACACTACTCTGATCTGCTGACTAAAGAATTACCAGAAGAAGAAAAGGTAGCGGAAAAAAAAGAGGCGTAACCCATGGCCTTTGGAATAACCGCATATGCTGAAGCGGCAATCGCATCAGAAGCAAACGATATAATTGCTTATCCTCAAGGTAATACTCTTACAGCTTCATTAGGAAACTCTGGTACACCTGGAACTGCTAACGTTCCTGTTACAGGATCTCAAGCTACAATTAGTACAGGTCAAGTTATTTCAGGTACCTCAGCATTAGTGAATGTAACTACTGTTGGTCAATTGACAACTTCAATTGGAGAAGAAGGTATTGATATTGGAGTGCCTTTAACAGGTATAGAGATGTCAATCTCTAACAAGAAATTTACACAAGATACATTAACTGCATTTGCTCAAGCACCTTTTGCAACTCAAAGTCCAGACACTATCGAAGTACCAATTGTAGAAGTTGCTACAACGACTGGTGGACAAATTAGTGCATTCCAATTGAATATGACGTTTGGAACATTCTCGGTTTCTGCGGACGGAAATGTTTCTGTAGTTGTTTCAGAACACACATTAAACACAGCAATAGGAAGTACATCTGTTGTTGGTATTGGTAACGTTCCTGTTACTGGAATTCAAATGACCTCTTCAATTGGTTCAGAATCTGCATTTACAGATCATACTGTTGCAGTATCTGGTCAACAATTAACAATGTCTATGGGTGAAGAAGGCACTGCAGGTAATGCAACAATTGCTGTTACAGGAATTCAAATGGCTTCTAGCATAGGGACTGCTTCTCAAGCAACTAAATACGATGTTTCAGGGCAACAAATGGCAACCTCTGCAGGTTCAGTATCAGTTACAGGTACTGGAGTTGTTATCCCTACAGGTATTCAACTACAAACAAATACAGGCAATCCTATAATAACAGCATGGGCAGAAATTAATCCAGGAGTAACAAACGTTTGGACAGAAGTTGATTTAGCTGCTTAGAAAGGATATAATAAATTATGGCATCAAGTTACACAGATTTAGGGGTTGAGTTAATTACTACCGGTGAAAAAGCTGGTCTATGGGGAACTATCACTAATACTAATTTACAAATTGTTGAGCAAGAGGTAGGAGGCTACTTAGCAAAATCAATTGCTGGTGGTGCTGCACAAACTGACTTAGCCATTGTAGATGGTTCTACATCATCTTCAGACGCAAGAAATGCAATCATAGAACTTACAGGAAGTATTTCGGGTAATCAAATAGTTACAATACCAAACTCACTTGAAAAAAATTATGTAATTGTTAATAGCACTGTAGGTAATCATACCGTGCAGTTTAAAACTTTATCAGGGACAGGTCCTACTTTTTCTGGAACGGACAAAGGTATAAAAATAGTTTTCTCTAATGGGACAAATATTATTGATGTATCTGGTACTTTTTCTGCTCTTGGAGCTATTAGTACAGGCGCAATTACTGCAACGGGTCATGTCGTACCTGGAGCTAATGATACATACGATTTAGGTGCTAGTGGTAATGTGTGGAGACATGTTTATACAGGGGATTTACACTTAAATAATGAACATAAAACTGAAGGAAATGTAGTGGATGGTTCAAAAGGTAGCTGGACTTTACAGGAGGGTTCAGATGATATATTCTTAATCAATAATAAATCTAATGAAAAATTTAGATTAAAATTAGAAAAAATTTAAAGGAGACACAATGGGTATTATTTCAAACGGAACTACAATAATAGATAATGGTGCAATTGGAGATAATAAAGTTGATACTGCTCAAATTGCAGATGATGCTGTAGAACCAGCAGAACTTGCAAACACTGCTGTTACTGCAGGTCAATACACAGCTTCAACAATTACAGTCGATGCTCAAGGAAGAATTACTGCAGCTTCGTCTGGAGGTGGTGCATCAAATTTTCAAAACATATTTTACAAAACTGGACCGGCTAGTGGAACTTACACTTCACCCTCTGGAGTTTCTAAAATCCAATCTTACGCTTGGGGCGGAGGCGGAGGCGGAGGCGGTGTCTACGGTGGAACTGGTGGTAGTGGTGGATCTGGTGGATCTGGTGGTTATGGTTTTTACGCAAAAGCAGTTTCAGCTTCTACAGGTTACTCTTATGCTATTGGTGGCGGAGGAAGTCCAGGATCAGGAATGAATAATGGTAGTGCCGGAGGCGCTGGAGGAAACACAACAATTGGTACATTAGTAATTGCTAACGGAGGCGGTGCAGGACAAGGAAGAAGACAAGGGCAAAGTCCAGGGTCTGCAGGAGCAACTCCTGGAGCAACGCACACTGATTTCCCTAGCACTATTATTTTTGGTGGTGCAGGTTCAGGTGGATCTGGCGGATCTTCAACAAGTCAACCAGGTAGTTCCGGTCAAGCAGGCGCTTTAGTATTATTCGATAACAGAGGTTAATAAATATGGCATACTTAATTTTTAGCAAAACAGACAGCTCACTATATAAAATAGCTGCAAACGATACAGATAAAAATAATTTAAATATTATTGATGATCAATATACAATAAAAGACGTAACTGATTCAGAATTTAATTCTGTAAGAAATGAAGAAAAAATTCCAGAGTTAAGTGGAGACACAGTTACTTTTACAGATCTTGATACTAGTTATGATAATCCTGTTGAATTACAAGCGTGGATTGATAATGTAATTAAACTGTGCAATGAATTTGTATCTGCAACTAACCAAGCTAATCCTAATTATGATGCAATAAATACTTATAACCAATACTTAAAAGGTTTTGATACTACTTTAATTACTTATCCGTTAAATACAAGTTGGGAACAATATTGTGCAGACAACGGAACAGTATATTTTAATACTTTACAATTACCGTAATAATCATTAATTAGTATTTATGGATACTAATTTGTTATCTTCCTATATCCAAATACACAATAACGTATTAGCAGATAATGTTTTAACAAGTTTTAAAAAGGTTTGTAGTAATCACGAATCATTTAAAGACGGAAATGTTGTTAACGACTCTCAAAAAACTGAAAATACTAACAAAAAAATTAGAGATACAAAAATTTGGCCATTAGTTAATTCGGAAGATGAGAAAAGCTACACTAATATTCATTGGTGTAATTTATTATTAACTATGTTTAACAAATATTCTGTTGATTATTTTAAAAAATATCATCCGTATAGGCACAACCAAGCTGATGTAATAGACATACAAGTTTTAAAGTACAACGTAGGTGGTCATTATGAGTTTCATGTTGATCATTCTAAAATGATTCCACGAACTTTAAGTTTTATTTATTTAATAAATGATGATTATGAAGGCGGTGAGTTAATTTTTGCAACACCTGATTTTAAAAATGATTTAACAATTGAAAAAAAGAAAAATACTTTAATTGTTTGGCCTAGTAATTTTATGTATCCACACATGGTTAAACCAGTTACAAAAGGAACTAGATTTTCTGTAGTAGGATGGGCTTTGTGATAAATAATTTTAAGGTTATTAAAAATTTAATTACTCCCGATGAGGTTGAAGTTTTAAAAATCTGTACTGAAATAATGCACAGAACTAATTTACATAACTTTGATTTTAAGCAAAGCAATAATGCAGATTCATTTTTTTACGGTTCAGTAATTGGAGATTCGTTTCTTTTAAAAGTAAAACCAATAATAGAAAAAGAAGTAGACCATAGTTTATTACCCACTTATTCTTTTTTTAGGATATATACTAAGTTTAGTAGGTTAGATAAACATCAAGACAGACCATCTTGTGAGCTTTCTGTGACTTTACATATTGCTAGTGATAAAAATAATTGGCCTATTTTTATGGGCGGTGAAGAAGTTGTTTTAAGTCCTGGCGATGCTGTAATATATAAGGGTACTGAAATACCACATTGGCGAAATGAGTTTACAGGAGATTATTATTCTCAAGTTTTTTTACACTATGTGAAAGCTGATGGTAAATATAAAGATCACTATAAAGATAAAAGACCTTACTTTGGAGTACAACAATGAGGTTTATACAAAACGATAATGATGGTGCATGTGATATAATTTTTTCAGATGAAGAAATAGAGATAATAAAAAATAAAAAAAAGTTAGTTTTACCTGCAGAAACACTTAGACACTTTGGTAATACCTTAGTTGGAATGGTAGCAAATTGGAATATGCAATTTAATGAGGAATTACAGAACAAACAAACCTTTACTAACACTAAAATAGAAGGCACCTCTGATATAGAAGATAAGAAGTGACTATGCTATAATAAGCCATGCCATTAACAAATGTACAAATTAGACCGGGATTTAATAAACAGGTAACTGAAACAGGCGCTGAAGGTCAATGGACTGATGGTGATTTTGTTAGGTTTAGATACGGATTGCCAGAAAAAATTGGTGGTTGGGAACAAATCACAGCTAATACATTGCTTGGAAAAGTCACAGAACAATTAGTTTATGCAGATCTAGACGGTAATATTTATGCTGCATTAGGAACTAATAAAACTTTAATTATTTATTATGAAGGATCTTTTTACGATATTACTCCCTTAGATAGCGCTATTACTGGTGCAACCTTTACAACTATAAATACAAATCCAACAGTCACTGTCAACAAAGCAGCACACGGCTTATCTGTTGGTGATTTATTTACTTTTACTTCAGTAACCCCTCCTACTGGAGCAGGTTACACAGCAGCAAATTTTACTGATAATACATTTCAAGTAGTAACCATTCCGACTATTAATACGTTTACAATTACTATGGCAACAAACGCAGGTACTTCCGTGTCTGCAAGTGGAGCAGCAACAATAAACCCATATATTAAACCAGGGCCTCTAACTCAAAGTTATGGTTATGGTTGGGGTGCCTCTACGTGGGGAGGAGCTTCTGGAGTCGTAAATACTTTAAATGGTACTTTGTCTGACAATACCGCAGGTACTGGTGGCTCTGGAACAGATATTACACTAACTTCAACTGTTGGGTTTCCTGCATCAGGGACTATAAAAGTTGGAGCTGAATTTATTTCATACTCTGGAGTAACAGGAAATAACTTAAACAATATTACTAGAGCAGTAGGTGGTACTAGATCAGCACACAGTTCTGGAGCAGGTGTAGAATACTATACAGCATGGGGACAAGCGGCTTTATCTTCTACAACACTACTAGATCCTGCAACATGGTCACTTGATCACTTTGGACAAAAATTAGTATGTACAATTAAAAATGGTAAAATATTTGAATGGGATCCTCTTTCAGTNACAACAGCAGCTTTAGAAACTAGAGCAACAGTAATATCTGGAGCTCCTACAACTTCTGTAATGTCTATTATCTCTGAGAGAGATAGNCACTTAATTGTTTTAGGAACAGAAACTACAATTGGTNCNGCTTCAACACAAGACAAAATGTTTATAAGATTCTCAGACCAAGANACATTAAATGATTATCAACCTACTTCAGTAAATACTGCTGGAACCTTTAGACTAGACTCAGGTGTAAAAATAGTAGGTGCTACAAAAGGTAAAGATTATATATTAGTTGTTACAGATACTGCTGCTTATACAATGCAATTCGTAGGACCACCTTTTACTTTTTCTATAAGACAGGTTGGAAGTAATTGTGGGTTAATTGGTCAACACGCAATTAAGTATGTTAATGGTAGAGTATGGTGGATGGGACAAGCTGGTGGTTTTTTTGTTTATGATGGAACTGTTAAATCTATACCTTGCCTAGTTGAAGATTTTGTATTTACCAATAAAGGAAACAATTTAGGTATAAATTATGGTGCTGGAGAAGTAGTATACGCAGGTTTAAATCATTTATACGAAGAGTTAAGTTGGTTTTATCCTAAAGCAGGTTCTGATGAGCCAGATAGAGTTGTAACATATAACTACAGTGAGAATACTTGGACTACAGGCACGTTAGCTAGAACTAGTTGGTATGATTCTACACTTTATGATAATCCTTATGCTTCAGAATTTGACCCAACTGCAACACCAAGTTTTCCTGTTATTCAAGGAGTGACTAATGCAAATGGTGCTTCTATTTACTATGCTCATGAAGTAGGTAACAATCAAGTTAGTTCTGCTGGAGTTAAAACAGCGATACCTGCTTTTATACAGTCTGGTGATTTTGATTTAGGAGAAGGTCAAACATTTATGAGTATAAGAAGATTTGTTCCTGATTTTAAATTACTTACTGGAGACGCACAAGTTACAGTAAATTTACGTGATTATCCAACAGATGGTGCAGTATCTTCACCTCTTGGACCATTTACAATTACAAGCTCAACTGATAAAGTAGATACCCGAGCTAGATCAAGATTTGCTAGTTTAAAAATAGCTAATACCTCTACCGATCAATCTTGGAGGTATGGTACATTTAGAGCAGATATACAAGAAGACGGTATGAGGGGATAATGGACGAAATATTTTTACAAGATTATGCTAACAATGTAGCACAAGCTCAAGATCCTTTTGGTATAGCAGCAGTTCAATCTCAACCAGGATTTGAAAATTACACACCTTCAACTCAAGGAATAGAACCAATGGCAGCAAACCAACCGATGGGTTTAGTTCAAGATCCTACCCCTGTAGATTATAAGGGGATGATTAAAGAGGGGTTAAAAAATGTTGGCACAAATTATGTGATGGATAAGCTAGGATTAGAAGGTATTAAAAGAAATGTTGTTGGATCAATGATAGGAACTAATGCTTTAAGTTTTAGTAATCCTCTTGGAATGGCTATTACAGCCGGTACAATGATGTCTGGTTCTACGTTACCTGATGCCGTAAAAGGAATTGCTGGTATGTTAAGAGGTAAAAGATTAGCAAAAAATATACAAAAGAATGTAGATAATGACAAACAAGGTGATATTACAACCTACAATATGAAAACAGCTACTATGCAACCTACTCCACAAGACTTAGGTAGAGGTCAAAATAATGACGGTGGACCTGCGCCAAAAACTTCTGCACCTGCACCATCAACACCATCACATCAAACANNTGGACCTGGTGGGTTACATAGTTACTAATGGCTAGAGTTGATATACAGATACCGGAACCTTCTCCTGAATACAGTGAGGAAAATCAAAGACAAGTTTCTCAATCTTTACAAACTATGAAAGATAAATTAAACACTTCGTATCAACAAGAATTAAAAAATGAACAAAATACATTTAATTATTTTTTATCATGACAATACAATATAAAAATGCTGGTATAAATCTTTCGGGAACAGGCACTGTATCTGTTCTTACTTCTCCAACAGGAGCAAGATGTTTAATTAAACAAATACAAGTAGACAATAGTTCTGCGAGTCCCGTTAATTTATCAGTTCAAGTTACCGATACTTCAGCTACAGCTACTTTTGCTATTTCTAGAAAAGCTGTTGCAGCAAACACAGTTGAAAATATTATAGATAAAACTTTAATTTTAGAAGAAGGTGATATTTTAAAAATGACCGCAGGAACTGGTGGAGAAATACAAGGCATAATTAGTTATGCTCAAATAGATAGATCTCAAGAAAATGGCTAAGATAAATATCTTCACAGATAGTATTGTAATAGATTCTTTGTTTCATAATAAATTAGATGATGAAATATTAAAAGAGTTAAATATTAAAAAACAAAATAATCAAGGCGTTATAAAATCAAACGAAAAAGGTTTTCAAACAGACACTATAGATAATAAAATAATCTGTGATTGTATTTTACAAAAATCAGTTTCTTTAATATTTAAACACTACAATGTTAAACCTAATCTAAAATATAGTTTAAATAATTTGTGGATAAATGAGAACTATAAACATTCTTTTAATGAACCCCACTCGCATCCTGATAGTAATTTTTCAGGGACTTACTATGTAGAAGCTAAAAAAGATGGGGGAGAATTAGTTTTTTTAAGAAACGATAAGTCAGGATCAATGACTATGTGTGAAGAAGTATCAAATGAATTTTATAATCTTTATAAAATTCAACCTCTTAAGAATCAAATAATATTATTCCCTTCTAATTTGGAACATATGGTTTACCCTCATTATGAAGAAACACCTAGAATCTCTATCTCTTTTAATGTAAATGTAGAAGCTTAATGAAACTACAAGTTATAGATAACTTCTTTGACAACTATTCAAGAATAGAACCAGAGTTTAAAAAAATAAAACTATATAATTTAAAGGATTTTAATGATGAGTTTAAAGATAATCAAGAATGGCCTGGTTTTAGAAGTGAAGCTATTCACCAAGGTAATCCATTTCTATTTGAATTATTTCTAAAAGA
>JGI24005J15628_10001064_pt1 | contig 14929 bp, 15 predicted proteins | sample LinPmetageLP40_FD_15628 | JGI IMG/M metagenome (IMG submission 15628)
CTGTAAAGACCTGTGTAAAGAATTTGATTAGGAGAAGTCCTATCGTTTACATTAAAAGCAGGAACTCTGTAAGGCTTGTTTGTTCTTGTGTTTGCCCAATCTCCTGAAACATAAAAAGCTCTAGTCTTTCCAAACTCATCAGGACGTTCACATCTAATTTTCTCAACAGGAATATGATAGACTTCAGCTATTTGTGTTCTGTCTTTTGACCATACAATATTAAGAGCAAATGCTCCTTGTAGCTTGAAGTCAAATGCTACCTTTTTCAAGACCTCGTGTAGTGTTTCATTTGAATTAGCATTATTCATAAAGTTTTGAAGCTTAACTCTTGCTTCTTCATCTCTATCTTCTTCATCAGNNATAACTATATCTTCTGCCGAAATCATTTCAGCTGTAGCNTTNACGATTGCAGCCGTTATAGAACTTGAATAGTAAAGGTCAATTAAGAACTGTGGGTATAGGTTTCTCCATTCGCCATTTGCGTCGCCGTACTCAATGTAATCCTTTCCTCTAACCTCTTGTATTAAAGGAGCTGTTGAGGTGCTTAAATCTACTGAAATTATTTTATCCATTTTATATGTTTGCTAAGTAAGTGTTTATGTTTGAAGTTAAAGTTGAATCTGTTTTGTCATAAATTTGAACCTCAAAAATCTCGCCATCAAAAGAGTTTACATTAGTAGCTCTAATTCCTATTGCGTCAATATCTGAAGTACCTGTAACTGTGACAGCACTTGTTTGTGCAACTCCATTAACTGAAAATTTAACCAAATTTGATGAACTTCTTGTAATAACTACATATACGTCTGTTAAATCTCCATCATTTACTATTAAATTACCTAAGTCTGCGTCAGTCTTTACTCGTAAGCTAGTAGCAGAAGTTATTTTAAAATATTCATTAGAAGTAGTGTTATCTCCTATAATAGTGTTGTTAGTTCCTGTTGCGTTCATTTTAAAACCAATAGTAAACTCACCACTTAAACTAATTTGAGTAGTAGTTTGTAGATTTTGTGATAAAGAAGAATCGAAAGTTAATGAGCCTGTAGCTGCATTGTAAATAGGTCTTTCCTCAGAGGTAGCTTGTACCATATCGTGACTGTTTCCTGAGGAATCTAGCCAATCAGTAACTTCAACTCCACTTACTCCGATACCAACTTTGTTCTTATACCAAGCAATTAAATCTGATTCATCAGAAGGACTCCAAGGAGTAACTGTACCTGTCTTTTTTGTTGATACTAGACTAAGAGCTTGTTTTAAAGCTAACATTATATTACTTGATCATAGTAACATACAGCTAATCCACTCGTCAAAGTAATTGCCGTTACGTTAAGAAACAAAGTAGTCCCTGCTGCCATTGTCGTATGTAGACTTGCAGCTGAACTTCCTGCACCTGTTTGAATATTAGAAGCAGCTATTGAAGCTATTACGCTTTCAGTTACAAAGTGAACTGCATAGTAGTCTTTTCCTGTCATAGCTGTTGTCGTGATAACATCACATCTATTTTTTCCTAATTGCTCTGTTAAGAGTTGTTGTACGTTTTCTATTGCCATAATTTTGTTTTATTCGTTATATATATAATTTGTTGATGGTGGTGCTTCTCGTTCTGTATATTGTACTTGTTCTTCCCCTATTTGTTCGCTTACTAATAATTTTCCTATTTCTATTGCTTCCGTATAAACATCTCCACCTGTTGAATTGTACGATCCGTTGAACGCAAAAAATATACTTCCTGAAAATGGGAAGGTAGTCGGACAACTTGTAGGGTCATCTATATATTCATTATTAGAACATAAAATAGCGTACCTTGAAGGGTACGTTGAGCTTGATATTGGATTAATATTATTATATGTGTCAATTAAACTTCCATCCTTCCATAGTTCAACTGTATAAGGTGGAATTAAACTAGTACAAGCTATGTTCATAACAACGCTTTCAGGTTGTGTAGTTATTGTATGAACGTAAGTCAAAGTAGTATTATAAACTCTTATTTCAGAACCTATTGTAGCAACTGAATCTATAAAAAAGGAATTAAAATTTTGGTATCTTTCTACTCTTGTAAAATAAAGGAATCTAGCAGGGTCACCTACATCACCTTGACAATGTTTAGATAATATTTGTTGATTTAAAGAAAATCCTCCTGTTGATGGTGGTGGGTTACAGGTATCATATTCCGTAATAGTATAAGTATCTGCGACTAAAGGCGTGATTTCATAGACATTAACGTCCATATTTCCTGAATCTATTACTGCTCCTGCTACATTAGTACACTGCCAAGTTCCAAACTCTGTAGGATTAGGTGGACAAGGACCTCCTGAATCATCCCAATCAGCCACATATATTTCATACTTCCAATATCCATTTGGGTTAAAATCTATAATTCCACCTGAAACATCTTCAGCTAACGTTCCCCCCTGAGTTGAATATATTGATAACTTTGTATATCTGTCATAAACAACTGCATTTTGTCCATACCCCCACTTTACTGCACCTGACATATCATTTGTAAACTTAAATAGATAGCCTAAAGAACTAGGATAGGACATAGCGTCTTTAGTAGTAACATAAAAGACATAGACATTATTATTGTATTCAGCGTGTAGCATAGTATATAATAGAAAAAGTGTGTTTTTATTTGGTATAACGAAAAAGGGTAGCAATTAAGCCACCCTCATTCAAGAAATATATAAAAGAATACTAATTAAGATGTAACGATTGATCCAAAATTAAACCCTGCATTTGTAAAAGGACCTGTTGCGATTGGATAATCTGCTACCATAGGAAAAGGAGAAGCCTCCATTCCGTCAAATGTAAGAGTATATCCTCCTCTATCTCCCCAAGCTGCTCCTGAGTCCATAGTGCCTGCATTAAGTTCTAACCCATTAGTAACTCCTAAAGCAACTATAACATCTGTTCCTGAAGGTAATGTAGCATTTAATTGAGCAAAGCATACAAGTTTAGTTGCTCCTAAAAGTTTGATTTGATTTTGGTCTTCTTTTGTAAGTCTGTTAAGAATTACACTCAAAGAAGGAGTATAGTATATCGTTCCGTTCTCACGACTACCTACGATTGTATCTGTAAGACTAGCTACACCTAAAGGCATAGTATATCTGTATAAGTCATTAGAACCCATTTCTAAGTCAGTAACTTCTCCTGCTGTAACAGGAAGTCCTGTTGTTTCTATTGGTGCTGTAAATTGGTCGTAAACTCCGAAATAAACGAATTTTATTCCTCCACTGATTCTATTACAGTCGAGTCCCCTACCTTTTGTTAGTGCTGTACAAGCCATTTTTTTTGTTTTATTAGGTTAAGGGAGGAGAGGTTTTACCCCCTCCTTCCGTATTATTTATTTAATTACGATACAAGTACAACGTCAGCTCCAATACCTACTTGAACACCTCCACTGTAACGTGCTAATAATCTAATATTATCTGAACCATCTAAAGTAGCCATATCTAAAAGGTCAATTCTTGAAGTTTGGTCGCTTAACAAGTCAGTACCAAAGAATAAGTTACTTCTTTCTGCTGCTACTAAAACATCATTAGACTGTCCGTTACAAACTGCGATTTTTATTCCTTCAAATACTGCATCATAGTCTCCATTCATAGAGTAAGCATTCACATATCCTAAAGTAGAGATAGCTGAGATGTATAATCTGTAAGACTTAGGACTCATATAGATATGTAAGTCTTCTTTTGTGTAAACTGCTGTAGGGATAGATGCTGTACAGTTTTGTAAGTTCTCAATAATGTTAGTTGCTGAGTAAGCTGTTCCTGCTCCACCTACATTAGCTACATCAACTACAGTGTTACCTGCTTGTACTAATCTACCTACTGCTCCTCCTGTTACGAATCCTGTAAATTCTCCTGCTGTTAAGTCATTTCCTAACCATATAGAGTTTTCTGTTGCGTCTGCAATAGTTTCTCCAATGTAAGAAATTACATAGTCAGAAAAAGACGCAGGTGGTGGTGCGCCTGCTCCTGCTCTCATCTCTAAAGCTTCCCAAGAAGAAAGTAAAGTTTGTTTACATAAATCACTCTGAACCATTAAGTTCTTAGGCTTTAATATTGCCTCAGTCATTGTAAGTGTTCCTGCTAAGTTTACATCACAAGTTGCGTCCTGAACCATAGAAGCAGCCGACATCTTCTGTAGGTTACTTTGAAATTTAATATTTTCTATCATTGTTAAATACTCCATTGAGTTTGCTGAACGAAGTGCTTGACTCAGATAAAATCCTGCTGCTTTGCCCGCGAACGAGCTAGTTACATTTAATGCCATCTTTTTTTTTGTTTTTAGTTATTGTATAAGTTATAAAGGTATTTTTCCCTTCTTGTTAATTTTGATAATTCTCTTTTAGATAAAGAAACCTTAGTAGCTTCTGAACTAAATTTATTTGTATCTAAAGGTGCTGAAGCAGGAGATTCTGCTAATTCAGTCTTTAGTCTTTCGTTTTCTGCTTTTAATTCTGCAAACTCAACTACTTCTGTAGTCTTAATAGATTTTGGATTAGTAGAAGGTGCAACAACTTCTTCAGCCATTTCTTCAACCTCATCATCACCTCCGTCTTTATCTTCTTTTAGACTTGCAACTGCATCTTCTAAGTTTTGGATTCTTTTCTCCATTCCCTCCCAATCTGCAACGTCTGCATATTTTTTTTCTTCTTCTTCTTCAGCTAATTCTTCCTCAACTACTTCTTCAGTTTCAGTTTCCATAACTTCAGCAACGATACCTTCTTCTTCAACTCTAAAAGATACTCCTGTATCAGTCTTGTAAGTTCCAACAGGTAATAAGATAGTAGTACCATCTTCAGTTAAAACAGATATATCAACTCCTGCTTCTAATTCTTCAGCTGTTGAAACGAAAATAGTTCCGTCTTCACTTTTCGCTTGCCAAGCAAGAGAAACTTCTTCGCCTTTATCAAGACCAAGTGCTACCAATATTTGATTTTTTAAATCCATAGTTTTGTTTTAAGTTCTGTTATATAATAGAATAGTTATTGTTCTGTTTGATTTTTATAAAAGTGAGATTAATTTCTTTAAAACTTTAGCAGCTTCTCCTGTTGGTATTTTAACACCTAAGTCTTTAGCTGCTTTTTCTAAAGCGTTTAATTTCTTTTCTAAACTACTTCTTGTTTTAGCAGCCTTTCCTTTTGTTTTATCTAATCTTTTATTAATAGATTCTAAACTTTTACTGTTACCTTCTAAGGACGCTTCAGTTTCTTTAAGTTCTCTAATTGCTGTATTTTTATCGTCTTCTGCTGTATCTAACAATCTTAAAAATTTATCAAAATTGTCATCAGCTTTTTTCTTCACTGCCTCTCTTTTAGTTATAAGTTTTTCTGCTTGAACTATATTCTTTTCAAATACTTTAGTTCCTTCAATATCTCTAGTTATGTCAGGGATTAAATCTTTAGCTTGTTGAGTAAGTTTTTCTACATCATCAGCTAATCCTAAATCAATTCTACTAACCTTACTCATTTGAGTAATTCTATTTTTTATTACTAATTGATTAATAGCACTTAGTATTTGTTCTTGTGTTGGTTTCATATTATTTTATAATTTAAATCCTTGAGCTTTTTTTATTATAGATTTTATTTCACTTGACCACTCTTTAGCACCTGTTAGTCCTTTAGTAACATTTTTAGGTAAATCTACTCCTAATTCTTTTGCTTGTTTTTCTATTTTCTCACCCATTGTAACAACTGAATCTTGGTCTTTTTCCGAGTTTCTTAATGCTGAAATTAACTTAGGCAACTTACCTATCCAATCTTGAACATCTCCACCTGCATTAGTACCTGATTTTATAGCTTTTTTAGATAGCTTTTCAAAATCATCTATTAGCCCTAACTCAACCTTCTGAACACTTAACAATTCTTTTAGTGCTGTCTTAACTTCTTCGTTTGTAAATTCTTTCTTTTGCATTTGTTCAAATTTATTAGTAAAGTAGCCTTCTATTGAAAGACCTTTTAATTCTCCATCTTTTATCTTGCTCCAAATTTCATCATTGTCTATTTTGAGCTTTACCATCCAAGTCCCCACAGGAAGTGAAAATCCATAAAGTGTAGACTTATCTAACTTACTATCTTCTATTATCCAAGACTCAACAGTAAGTATTCCTGAAATTCTATCTTGGTGTTGGTAGGTTGCCTTGTGGTGATTGTTATGTTTTAAATAAAGTTCACTTGCTTTTCTAACTGTCGCTTTTGAGAAGAAAACGAAATAATCTGATGAAGTATTTGGATCGTGTCTGAAAATAGTTTTTTCAGGAATAAGAGCAGGAGAAATTAACATTCTCTTTTCCTCATCTACTTTAGCGAAAGTTAAGTTATTCTTTTCTTTTCCGAAAAAAACGAACTCAGATTCTATCGCAGGTGAGGTAACGAGCGATATAGCGTCAATTGCCAACTCCTCATTGTCTGCAATTATTAATTCTACTATTTTTGTTTCTTTCATATCTTCGTAATAGTCTTTATTATCTTCTTCACATTCGGCTTTTGTATCGTACTTACAAGAGCCTGTTTTTCCCCATTTAAATTTTCCGTTTGAACATTCTTCGCAAGGCATAATTATATGTCAAATTCTAAAGTATTACTTGATAAACTACTTAAATATTGTTTAGATTCTTTTATATTTGATATTGCTTTTTTAAACTCAGGAATATCACTTGTACTTATTCCTAATTCTTTTGTCTGTTTTTCTGCTTTAGATAACACCCCTTCAAGATATTGAATATTATTTTTTAAGTCTTGCTCAACTAAATCAACATATTTATTATAAAATCGTGCGTCTTTTGTTACACTTTGTATTACATCATTTACTTTTTTAGCTGCTGCTAAAACTTTATCAGCAGTATCTAATGTAGAGTTATTTGACTTTACTGCTCCATCTAAGTCTTGTATATATCCTAACTCTATTTTCTGTGCTTTCAAGTTAAACGCTTTGAAGTCTTTTACTTCTTTTTCGTATTCTGCAAATGTTTGTTTTCCTAATGGTGTTGGAGTGTTCATAGTTTTTGTTTAAGGTTTGATATTATATAATAGATATTAAGTTACTTTATTTGATTTTAGATTGTAGCTCTACGTCTTATATTTGCTAATTGGTTTTGACTGTTANNCATTTCGTCTGTNACNACAAANGCCTTCATTGCTTCAGGTGCTACTCCTCCTGATATATCAAAAGCTCCTGACATCATTTGAGGTGCAGGTGTTGTTGGTGCTGCAACTGAACCTCCTCCTCCTGAACTTGGAACATCTGTTGCCATAATAGTTCTAACATTGTTAAGTCCTGCTGCTATTACTGCTGCTCCTGTTACAAAACCTACAGTACCTCCTTGTGCAAAGGCTTTATTCGCTCCTACATAAGTATCTATAACTGCTGACGCTATGGCTAAAGCTTTATTATCCCCTGCTAATGCACTTAACGCTCCTGCAAGTCCTGAAAACGCTTCTAACTGAGCATTCATATTCTCTTGTACTAATAAAGACTGTTCTTTATTATACTGTTTTGTAATAGCTGTAGTATCTACTCCTGACTTGTCAGCTAGTCTTTTCTTTTCTTCATAAGCCAATCTAAGTTCTTCTAACTCTCTTTCTAGTCCTGAAGTCCCCTCTGCTAAAGATTGTTCTCTACCTTGTCTTAATTCTTCTTCTAGTCCTGTTTGATTAGTTAGTTGCTCAGAGATTTGTCCTGTAATAGTTTCTTTAAGTTCTAGCATAGCATTTTCTGCTTGCCCTAAAGCTAATCTATTTTCTATACTATTATTCATATTAACTGCTGCTTGAGCTGAGTCTATTTGAATTTGTATTTGCTTCTTTTGGTCTTCTGCTTGTCTAGCTAATACTTTGCTTAGTTCTTCATTAGCTGCAATTCTTACTGCAAAGGTTTTAGAAACGTCATCTCTTACTTGTCTTTGTATTTCTGCCTCTCTTAAATATTCAGCATTTAACTTAGCGAATTGTACCTCTGCTAAAAGTGCTTCATTAGTTAATGCTGTTATTCCTTGTGCTTGGTCTGTTACACTACTAACATAACCACTTACTGCACCTTCAATATCAGTATATATTGCTGCTATTTCTTTTCCTGCTATTACTGTTCCTGCTGCAATCTGAGCCATACCCTCTAACATCTTTTTAGGATTAGCAATATTTGCCATTATAGTAGCAACTCCTTTTAAAACCATAGCAGCACCCTTCATTTTATCAATAAAGAATTTTTCAATACCTAGTCCAAGCTTTGCCATCTCTCCTAAAGGGTCTGTAAATATCCCTTTTAAGTAACCTTTAATTACAGCATAGTTATCATCTAAGTATTTAAACAAGTCATTGAATGCAATACTTAATGCAGTCATAGCTGTATTGAAGAAATCTAATACTTTTTGATTTTTACTAAAGACTTCCATTAACTTAGCAAGTAACGCTACGACTAGACCTATTCCTGCTGCCTTTAATGCTGTTCCTACACCTTTAACAGCAGTTCCAATACCTTGAAAACCTTTTTTACCTTTTTTTGTAGCACTATCAAGCTTTTCAGTTTGCTTTACAACATCTCCTAAGTTTGACTGAACTTCTAATTCTAATACTTCCTTTGCCATAATTTTATTTTATAAAGTTACCCCTGTTTTTATTTGTGTCATTCTAATTGTTGTAGCCCACATTAAAGTTCTGTTATTTGCTCCTTTCACTGTTTGTACAAGATTTGTTCCTGATACTGAAATATCACAAGTCCATCCTGTTGTTGTACCTGTATTAGCTATTGTACTTCTTCCTTTATCAATACTTAAAGTTCCTGCTTCATTAATAGCAACGCCTGTTTCTATAAATGCTTTGAAATCTCCATTATTTCCTGCTCCTGTTCCACCTATTCTTACTGCTACTGTTTCAGTTTGAAAAGCTATTATAGTATTTTCAGGGATTGCAAAATAACTACCTGAAGTATTATTTAAGAAACTATCAGAAACAGCATTGTCTGTTGTTTCAGTTCCAAACAATAAAGTAATACTTTGTCTTTCGCCTAAAGTATCTGCTGAAGCGTTACCACCTAAGACTATTGAGTTCGTCGCTGTAACCTCACCTAAAGTGCCAAATACGTTAGCATTATTTACGTTATTAGCTATCTCATTACTGTTACCGATTATAATGTTGTTTCTTGACATTCCTCTGATGGTATTGCTTTCGCCCATTACTAAGGAATTGTTAGTTCCTGTTTGTGTTGAGTTTCCTGCTCCATAAGTCCTATTGTTTTCGTTAGCTACATTTCTATCTAGGTTTGTATTGAATCTAAAAGTAGAACAAGTACCTTCAGCTTTGTTATAGGTATATCCATAAGCTTCACATTGTAATTGATTAGGTGTTACAGTTTTAGTTCCATTTGTAAAGGCAACAACTCCAAGTGCTGAAATTGAAGCAGGTTTAACTGTAAAACCTGATAAGTATGGTATTAAATTAGCTAATTCAGGCATTATGGTATAAGTATAAATTCAACTGTTGCCAAATCGTTTGGCTTGTAGTCAATTCTGTTACATCTAAAAATTCTGTTCTTAATAAACACTGTGTCATTAAACTTAAATGTATTAATATCTGAAGGACTTAGGTTTACCTTGATAGTCATTGTCCTAGTATTTGGATTATAAAGTTCTGCGTAATAAGGAAGCCAATACATATTAAACAAATTATATGCTGAAGCGTTCCCTACTCCTGTAAGTAATTGACATTCTCCAAAGTTAAAGTCCCTTGTATCTGTTGCAGCAGGTGGAATAGTTACTATTGTTGGTATATCAGTCAAATGACTAAACTGTAGGAACAGGCTCTCTAAAGCATTACCACCTACACCATTCTGAGCAGGAATAGAATAAGTATCTGTACTTAAAGTCTTGATTCCATTATCATACATTATCCTAGGACTGTTTTCAAATCCTTCTGTAGTGTCATCATTAGCATTATAAGAATATAAAGATGGAACGATAAAATCAGCAAATTGGCTCATTAAAGGCTTGACTACTGTTGCTGCAAAAGGATCTGCAATTATTTCATCTATTCCTTCTAGTATATTAAATTCATTCCCTGCATTGTACTTTTTACTTCCGTATAAATGTCCACCTACTTGATTCTTGTAATTAGTGAAAGCATAATCATCTTCATCTTCTACAAACTTAAAAATAGTGCTTTTATTTAAATCAGCTAAAGGTTCTAATTTCATTTCTGAAACGTCTATCTTTTCAGTCCAATCGTATTCAATAGTTCTGTCTGATAAAGTTGTTCCTGCTGTATTTATAAATACATCAACATAAGGTTCTATGATAATGTTATTAGGATTGTCTTCATCAGGTAAAGTAACTAAATTAAACATAGTCATCAATCCTTTTAAAAAATCCCATTGTCCTAGCTCGCCTCTTAGTGTTTGAAGAATTACATTTGACGTTACAGCACTAATACTTTGGACAAAAATCACTGTAGAAGCAAATGTCGAAAGCTGAAAAGTAGATACTCCATCTGTTTTAAATTGAGCTTGTAAAGTGTCCCCTGCTTGCATTATAACAGTAAACGAACCTATGTAGCTAAAATAATTACTACTTGATGAAGCAACGAAAGCAGTAGAATCTATTGGAGGATAAGGTACACCTATTGAATTAGTATGTAACCATTGAAAATTGATAGTATCACCTGTAGCAGCAGCACAAGAATAATCATAGTTTATTGTATATGTTTCGTTTATTTGTGTTGCCGTTAATATGTTTGTAGTTTGGTCGTAATTTGGTGGTGGTGTATTAGAATTACTTTGAGCATTTCCTAATTGTAAATTTGAGAATGTTGATGTAGCAAAAGGTAAAAGAAACACATCTGCTGACGCAGGAGCTTGTCCTACATAAGTAGAACCTGAAACATTTGCAGGTACATTATCTGAACCCCAATTAAAGTCCATATACAATTTATCAAAATCAAAAGCACCACCTGCTGTCGTATCTAAATCAAAGAATGATGAAGTATAAGTAAATGGAGAACCTTCAAAAATTCTGTCTATTAAATACTTAATACTAATAAAAGGTCTAAATGCACTTTCTAAATTAGGTAGTACAGGATTTCCTGAAGCTCCTAAAATGAATTGATGATTCCAATCTACAAATGGATATTTAACTGAAGCCGCTGTTCTGAATCCTGATGTATTAGGATTTATATATGATACTCCTGTGACACCCCAAGTATATTGAATGTTTGTTAAATTATAATCGTGCGTTAATTCTGTAAAGTCTAAATCACTAAATGACCTATCTTTTAGGAAATCTGCTAAAGCAATTACTTCTGAATATAAATTCACGTTGTAACTTATTTCACCATTTTTTTCTGTAACGTCTAACATTCTTAAAAAGCCTTGAAACAAAACGAAGCCATCTTGCTTTAAAACACATTGAGTCTTTTTATAAGGGTTAAATATCACACCATCATAAGATCTTGTTATTTCAAATATTTGGTCAAAGATTTTATTGTTTCTTTTTGTTGCAGGTAAATTAAACGCCTTAGAATATGACTGTACTTTTTCTGCTACATTTTTAAAATTATCTACACTTAATGTCAAGGGTAAATCTTCATCTTCATATAAGTCGCATATTACTTGTCCATCATCTAAGATAGAAGTTGAACCTGAAGGAACAGCACCAATAACAGGTTGAGTTGATATGTTTGAAATTGTTAAGTTAGAAGAAGCAGCATTATAATAACTAATCATAATAGTTAATTCAGTAGCTGCTGCATTAAATGTTTTAGATATTTGAGTTACGTTTGAACTGTAAGTTGTTGAAGTTTGTAAAGACGTTCCTGAAAAAACTCTAACGCCTACAAAACCACCTGCTACTGCTACAGGAATATTAATAGTGATTGTATATTGCGCTCCAATAGTTAAATTAGAAAGCTCTTGATATACTCCTGAAATTTCGCTTGAATTACCTACTAAAACTAAATCTGCTGCAACTACAGTTGGAAAAGCTATTGTGCCTTTTTTAAATCTGTTCCAAGTATTTACTATGCTTGGTGGTGCATTAGTAACTGTATCTGAATAAGGATTAGCTGCTGTACTTGTATAAGTTCCTGTATTATCTAAATTTGCAAAGCTTATACCATTTACAACAAGTTCAGTAGGTGAGCTAGACAAGGTGTTAGATTGCCCATTATAGCTTTGAGGATATACTATTAATTGAACACTCATTATACTGATTGCGTTCTAAGTGTTTTACTCTTTTCTACTTCAAAAGTGTACTGAATAAGTTTATCGTTTGCTATAGTCTTTTTAGTAAAGCTAGAAGTAGTAAGTCTTGCAGGTGTTACATAGGTGCTTAATAAAGGAGTTGTAGGGTCTGTTTGGAAACCATCTAAAATGTAAACTTCAGGACTATTTATAAGTTCTTCAAACCAAGTAGCTTCTGCTTCATTCACAAAGTCTGTATTCATTTTAATTTTTTCAGTAGCGTTTACTCTAAAAGCTTTCTTTCCACCTCTGTAACCACTAGGACTGTATATGCTTTCATTCCAAGTTCCTTCAAGTTGTTGGTATGTACTTCCTTTTGTTGAAATAGTCTTAGTTGATTTCATTGTGAAAGTATAGTAATCCCAAACACCCCATTGATTAAGCCAAGTAAGTCTGATTGGTTCAAAACCTTTAAGAGTAGGACAGTTTATACTTATTGTAATTTTATGTGAAATAAGTGCATTACTAGCGTTAAATGCTTGGACAAAGTAATAATCTAAAGTTGGGATAGCAGCTAAGAATGCAGATGACCAATTCTTTAAGTTAGCAGGAAAACAACCTAAGTGAAGTAATTGATTTTTAGTAGCAGAAGTCCAAGTTGTATTCCCTCCATTAGCGTCTAAATTATCTATTGTAATTACACTTGACCCTCCACTTGTATCAATTAAAGTAATATCAAAGTGATCAATAGTTGTAGCTGCTACACTCCCTGATAATGGTGTTGCCATAAACGATACTGTTCCATAGTCATCTATGTTTGCATATTGCGTAAGAGGAGCATTACTTAAAAATTGATTTCCTGAAGCACCACCACCTAATTGAAATATTCCTGTATTAAAACCAAAATCTCCTGTTGCATTTCTATCTTGTACGTCTGTGTATTTTAAGTAGCCATTTATTAAGGTATATTGAGATGAATCTTCTTCAGCTCCTATTTGTATTGGTGTATCTGCTGCCGCAGCTGAACCTTCTATTGTAAATCTAATTTTTAAATATCTAACTACATTATCATTAAGTGAGAATTTATCTACCAAGTGCAAAGGATGAGTAATAATAGCTGATGTTGCATCTGTTTTATATGAACTTCCTAAAGCAGCTAAATTATCAGGACTGACAAAGCTTTCTAGAATAGGTCTAAAATCAAACATTCCTGCTCCTGTATTGTTAGGTGTAGTCTTGAATGTTCCTACTATAGCTGTTGTTGTTGCTAAGTTTATATCTACTGTACTTATATGAACTTCAGCTACATACTTTACATTAAAATAAGCACTTACTGTAGCAGCGTCTAATACTGTAAAGATTACTTCCTGCCCTACAGGATTTAGAGTGTATAAAGGATTCTGTTCTATTGTTAATGCCATTATTTTACTGTTGTTAAACTGTTAATTATATCTTCTTTTACACTTCCTAGTAAGTCTTTTCCGAACTGTTTTAATCCAAGTCCTAAAGGTTTTGAAAGAAGCTTATTCCTTGTATTCCTTTACGTCCTATACTTCTAGCAATTAAGAATGTTATTGTCTTACGCTTTAAAAACTTTCCACTTGCATCTCTTGGAGCTATTCCTTTTCTTACTACCCACTTGTCTAAAGCCTTGCTAGGTGGTTGTGAGTGTCCTTTAGAGTTCTTATATCCGTAAGGACTTTTTATTGTTTTACTTTTATAGTCTTTAAATGTTCTTTTGACTTGTGTTCCTGAAACTCCTTTATCTACATACTGACCATAGCTTGACATATAGAATTGAACTGTATAGTTTTCACCTTCTTGAATAACTTTAAAGCTAATAGAGTTTTCTAATTTCCCACCTTTACCGGCTTTCTGCAAGTTACCCTTTGACCTATTGACTACCTGCTTGCCAAAGCTATTTAAGTATCTTTCTATGTTGTCTGTATTCATAAATCAAATGTTATTTTCCAACCTTTCCAACCTATTTGTATTGTCATTCTTCCTATTCTAAAACTCATTACATTGGTATATTACAAGTTTGAAATTCATTGTTCACTGTTACATTTAAAGTAAACACCCACCCTGTAAGTAAGTTGTCGAATTTTTCTGTGAATGGATCAAATGTATATTCTCCTTCAGTAAAATATTCAGGATTATTTATATCTAATCCATAACCTGAATTTACTGATTGCCATTTACTATTTCTAAAAATACTCACTAAATCAACGCACGTTTGTAGTGTATCATTAAATACATCAATTTCATTAGTTAAATTATCAGAAAAAACATTTTCAACATCTTCATTGTAGGGTATTGAACTATCTTTTTTCCATTCCTTTTTCTCTGAAACTAAATCGCATACAAATATTTGAAAGCTGTATGTTAATTGACTGTAGCCTGTTTGGACATTTACAGGATTAATGTGCATTAATGGAAAAATAGTTTCCTTAGATAAATCAATGTCAAAAATATCACCTACAGTTGTTGTATGAATAAACTTATGTTGTCTTCCTAATCCTCTAATCTGATCTATTAAATTTAGATATGTTTTGTTATATACTGCCATTTCTTTTTACTTTATTTTGTGAGTTTAAATCTGTTTCATAACTTAACCAAGTCAAACATTCTAATAGACTTAGCTTTGTAATACTTTCTAATTTACTTATGTCTTCTCCACACAACCTGTGCATTACTCCAAACCATCCCCACTTACTTGCGAAGTCATCACTAGCTACTGCGTTTTCGTTTCCTTCAGCCGC